>Ga0325414_1004789_pt1 | contig 14215 bp, 10 predicted proteins | sample PopdelMetagenome_8_FD_206183 | JGI IMG/M metagenome (GOLD analysis project Ga0325414, IMG submission 206183) | Populus deltoides microbial communities from Bellville, Georgia, United States - Leaf-PdKOR-R3 | ecosystem: Host-associated > Plants > Phyllosphere > Phylloplane/Leaf | place: USA...
TTTTTTTACTGTATTAGTTGTTTTTAAAATAACAATTCCTTTAGTAGCACCTTTTTCGGAGGTCTTTTCTTAACAAGTACCTAATCAATCTTAATAACAGCTTTACTTTTATTTTGTTTAGTTTTTGTTATAAAGTTGTTTAATTATTTACTGGCATTAAAAAAAAAACACATCATTTCGTTTCCTTAATAAAAGCTCAAAAGGTCATATCACACCCTCCTCTCAAGCAAAACCAGTACCATACTCCAAGCTAAAAGAAATATAAACACAGGCCACCCACCACCGTTCTGGTCATAACACAACATTCTCTCCCTCCATGCCTCGCCGTAGCTCCCCATCTCCTCTCCTCAACCTACCACTTCTCATCGTGATCTTACCCATAATTGCATTAATTCTCTTGTTCTTTGCTCTCCCTTCTCTGCTCTCCCTCACCTCTCACAAAATTCGACCGATCACTAATACTACTGTTATCAAGAGCAGCTGGAACTCACTCTATATTTTTCTAGTCTTGTTTACAATTCTCTGTGGCATCTTTGCTAGAAGAAACGACGACGAGTCAACCACTAATGAAGACAATCCCAGCAACCACGACAAATCGAAACCACACTCCGTTTCAAATGCTCCATGGTTTGCTGATGACTTCTCTGACCCAAAGATCTATGCTAATACCAACAATAGTACACCACTTGGTGGCACAGCGACAACCGCCACAGGCGACAGGTTAAAGATGAACAGTAGATCCTACCCTGATTTAATGCAAGACTCCTTTTGGGAAACTCCTGATGATCGATTTCGGTTCTTTGATGATTTTGAAATAAACAAGTACCGCTCACCAATCCACCATCGGAGACATCGGAATGGAGTGTTCGAAGAATCTTGTGTTAAGGATATTCCTGTTGATACTTTTGTAAGTTGCTCCTCATCAAAGTTACAATCGCCACCACCGCTGAAGACTTCTGCGCCTCCGCCTCCGCCTCCACCGCCTCCTCCGCCAACAACAACGAAGTCCAATCACAAACAGAAGCGAACATATAGAACACTTCCACGCGAAATAGAGAAGGCAAATGAAAATGACCTTGAATCCACAAAAATCAAAACTTCGCCACCAACGCCCCCTCCACCACCACCACGGCATGCAACCCCAGCGCCACCAAAGAAAATGCACGGCAAAAGTGAACGTAAAAGGACGAATGCAACTAAAGAGATAAAGATGGTTTTGGCTTCTTTGTATAGGAAAAAAACGAAGAAACAGAAAACACAAGTTTTACCCAAAAACGATACGCTTCGCTCTCCAAGTGAACCGCCTTCCTCTACTAGACCTCCACCGCCTCCTCCTCCTCCACCTCCACCTCCTCCACCGCCACCATCAGTGTTCCACTTTTTATTTAGAAAAAATAGCAAGAGTAAGAGAATTCATTCCTTTTCTCCACCACCAGCCCCTCCTCCTCCTCCTCCAACGACAAAGAGGTTAGCTAGGCATAAGAGCCAAGTGCCTCCGCCACCACCGGAACCCCCAAGGAGGCGAAGATCATCCACCACAGGCCAGCCACCGTTGCCGACAGGGGTGAATAATTTATATGTAGATAATGTGAATAACGGAGGACAATCCCCGCTCGTTGCAATGCCTCCTCTACCGCCTCCCCCGCCATGTCAGATGCCAGGTTTTCAATTTGTTCCCAGAGGGGATCTTGTTGAGAAACGAAGTGCACAGGGTTCACGGTGTAGCTCTCCAGATTCGGAGGAGGTTGACAAGGAGTGCAGACAGACAGTCAACAAAACGGACGGAAAGGATGGGATTGGTGGGCCCTCTTTTTGTCCCAGCCCTGATGTTAATATGAAAGCAGACACTTTTATTGCCAGGCTAAGAGATGGGTGGAGGCTGGAGAAGATAAATTCTTTGAGAGAGAAAGGAAGTGTGGACCATGGCCGAGGTACAGATCCAACAAAAATCTGAAAATTACTTTGAAGTTGAAGGGTTTCCTTACAATTCACACATTTTTCTCTTTTTCTCTTCGGTTAATTTGGTTTATGATCCTACATAAGAAAAATATATATGTGTTGATGGTATGCAGATAGGAGCTTTGAGTAATGTTTTTTATTCACCATTCGGAGCTCCTTTGTAGAGGATTTGATTTGGATTTTCTTCTTCTTCTTCTTCTTCTTCTTCTTCTTCTTCTTTCAAAGTTTGAAGACAAAAAGCACCAAGTTAATTGCTCATGGCTTTGGTTGTGTTTTTTTGCTTACCAACTAGAGCCAGCCATCTTCAGGGTTTAACGAAAGGAGCATGGTGGTTGCATTGGGCTTCTATGGTGTTTTTGCTTAATCTTGTAGACACATTTTTCTCTTATAAATATTGTTTAATTGAAGGTTAACGATTGAAAAACACTGCTTATCATCATCCATATACAGAGTATGATTGATATTGATAACGCTTGTTTGGAGTACAAAAGGTTTTGCCGTCAAGATTATTCTTGAAGATTCTATATTTTCTTGAGTTCAAGACTTTGTTATTTAGTATTCGTAAAGGATTTGAAATTTTATTTTCTTTTAGTTATTTATTTATGTCTTAACTCAATTTTACCCCTAAGTGTGAGCTGGAAAAATAAAAAAATAAAAACACTTAAAAAAAAATGATAAGCGAGTGAGAGAAGAAAAAATCTGAAAATTTGAAAGGAGTGAAAAAATAAAAAGAAGAAATAGATATTCTTATTCAGTTTTTCTTTCTTACACTAAAAATAAATATTCACATGTTAACTAAATAATAATGGTATCGGTCATTACCAAACATGGAAAAGATGGCTAAAATTTATCAGCAACAATAAAATGGATTAGGTTTAGAAAGAATTCAAATTGATTAGGAAAGATAGGAAGTAATAGACTAAATATTTAGGTGTATACTAAATAAGAATAGTAGTTGTTCATTACCAAATACGGAAAAAAAAGCTAAAATAAATTGTTAATAATCAACTAATGAAACTATAAGTCATGATCGATCAAAAAAGTTAGAAGTCATTATCAACTAGAAAAGAAAAATAACTATAGAGATATTAATTAGAAAACTAAACCCTAACATGATAAAAGGTATATAGCATATTACACTTACAAAGATTACAAATTAGTCATAAAATATATCATTGCCAAGAAGATGATATGTTAATAGAAATGTAAATTGTAGTGAGATTCATGTTGTGCACTTTTAATATATTATAAACAACTTGTATATAGTTAGAAATTATAGTTCACATAGGATTCTATCTCTATAATAATATAGAAAAATTATCTAGTTAATGGATATGTAATTTATTTTTATAATTTGTCTTTCTTTTTATAATTTATTATTTTCCTTTACAACTTTTATTTTCTTCTGTATTTCATTATTTTTTTATCCAAATCATATTATTTTTAAATTACTCTTTCTTTTTAATCTGATAGAGCCAATTTAGAAACCTTATATTATATTTGATTTGTAGGTTGTTATCTGCCTAGGCTTAAGATAAAGTTTTTAAATGTAGTTTCTCTTCGTTCGAGATAAGAATCGAAGAACAAATAACATACTGATCAAGAAACCATGTGATTCATCACCAAGATTATCTATAAGATTAACAAATTAACATGCTTTGTTAGACAAATTTGTTAACACAATAATAAATTAGTCGGTAAAAATATCATTGTTATGACTAATGAATAGTCGGTATGTGTAACTAACGAAGGTCAATCTTATAACCACGAAGAACTTGATAGTCACTCACCAATACATAAGCTAATTGATCAACCTCTATAAAAAATGCTACATGATGGCCCATCATCATCTAACTCTCTACAATAACAAAGAGTTGCATAAGATTAGAGTTATAGTGCTCTTACGCTATCTATAACTTGTTGTCATTCCCCACTATTATTACTCATTTTTTACTCCATAAAAAGTCAAGAAAAGAAAGAGAAAAAATAGAAAAAAAAATTCAAAATACAAGAGAATATACATGAAGAAATCCTAGAAGATTACTCAAATTGGTGGTGAAAGACCAAGACAACAAGTGGAAAAGTTGAATGATCAAAATGTATAAGATTGATAAAATTGGCAACTCAATTCTAATTGACAAATGATCCATTTGGTGAAAATATTTTTATTTGGGGTAACAAAATACAAATTTGGATAGGTAAGGACTCAATGATATTTTTGAAAGCTTAATTAATTTTATTAAGGATTTAATTGCTAGAAAAAATAATATTTGATGTCAATTTGGCTTTAATTAGAAGCAATTAAAGTCTGAAAGTTGATTTGTAATTTTAAAGAGTTAATTTGGTCAAATCAAGGGCTTAACTACATAAATATTGAAGTTTGATGGGCAATTAAGGACTTGATTGAAGAAATTCAAAACCGAGGACCAAACTGAAAAAGGCACGTGAATGCATGGGTTGAAATTAATCAAATGAGGGGATAAATTGAATAAATTAGAACTCTGTTGATTAATTAAGAGTCAAAATACACAATTTTATAATTAAGAACTAAAATGAAATAGGTCGTCAACTCTAGGGCTGACAACTGAGTTTAGCATGAGTGAAATTGCATGAAATTAAGAGTTTATGAGGTAATTATGAGTGCAATTAAAAACAAATAGACTAGATTTCCATTTACCAAAATCTCAAATTAAAAACCCTAATTTTTAGGGTTTAGCTTAGACGACGCATCGTTCGGCCACCGTGTATCTTTTTTTTAGCAGTTTTGGTTGATCGAGTAGGTAGCTTCATGAGAATAAATGTGGCATTTTTTACCACCTCAAAAGCTGTAATTAGCACTAATTGATTGAGAAACATCCCCTCTACAAAAATCAACTACTCTTATCAAACATTTGCATCCCATTTTCTCCAATGATCTTAACCTCACTACATTACCTCACTACATTGGTAGATTCTAGGCTGATCGATTTCGCACATTCAATTGAATGGATGTGAAGCTATAGGCCTCCAAATCGAGCAAGGTAAGATCCAAACAAAAGGTGTCTTCCCTCTCTACCAACTTCAGGTGGTCTTCAATGATGATGATGATGATATCAGAGTTGCACCGACACCTCAAAAGTGGGTAGCTCAATCATCAATGGATTTAATACTCATTTCTCAAAACCATTAATTTTTTTTATGTGTTCACACTTCAAGCCTTCTCAATGTGTTTTTATCAAAGATCGGACATGTTTCATTCAAGATTAAAAGCCAGAAACAAACTCCTTGGTCTTCAAGTTTTGGAAAACCACTAAAATCTCCAAAACCAAGTTTGTTGCAAAACCACTATTGTAAAACGAATATAAGTACATAGCTTACAGCTATAAGACATACCCAAAACTCTCATATTTTGATCAGAGGACAAGCTTTGATGAAGAAGGATTAATCTTTGATTGAATCCTAGCTTGATACCTTATAAATACCCCTGGAAAATCAAGATAAAGGAGCATCAAGAAGGAGAGAAAGAAGAGAAAGGAAGATAGGATAAATGAATTTCAAGTGTGAAGGTTTAAAAACCTAACATAAAGATTTCCTCAACTTTGAGAGAAAGTAGCAAGCTTGGAAAAGAAAAGACAACAACCATTGTTAGAGTTTGGAAGGTATAAAAAAACTCTTCTAATCTAGTAGGTCATACCCATAAGGCACACCTCTAGCTCTTCATTGCATATTCCAGTGGTGTTTTGATTTTTTTTTTATACATTGTATTGATCTTGTATTTTTTATTAATGTATAAAATATTGTTTTTCTTTACTTAATTTTGATCTGAGTTGTTTGTTACTATTTATTGAATGTTTAGGAAATGGTTTGATGTTTATTTTGATCTGAGTTGTTTGTTACTATTTATTAAATGTTTAGGAAATGTTTTGATGTTTATTTTGCTGAAATAAAATAGTTTTTGTATTCTGTCATATATATGGCAGTAAGTGTTCAATGCTTTTTTTTTCTAGTGTATTTCATGGTTCCTAGGTTTGATTCAGGTCTTAAGTTGTTTATAGAGTCAGTTTTGAATTGAAATTTGATGTTGTTGTTGGTTGTTGTTAGGGTTGCATATATGAAGGTGGAATCTAATGCATTATCTTGATGATTTGATTTTTTTTATTAGTTCTTATTCAACTATGTTTAATATTGGTAATGTGGTTCGTGAGGACCAAAACCAATGTGTTTAAAGGTCTAGAAGGCCATTTATAGGGTTTAACCATGTGCTGAGTTTTTTTGGGTTGCTATGCAGTGTTCTTTGTATTCTTGGGAAGAACATTACATTAACTCTATAATTTAGGCCAGTTTTGGTTGATTTATTTATACTAAACGCTTTGTGATATTTGACTAGTTAATAATCTATGGTTTATTGACATCAATAACAAGTTTTTAATGTGTTTAAATCTTAGGGTTTTTGTTTAGAACCGAAACCCATTTGGACCAAATCGTGGTGATTCTTTGATAATCAAACTGAATAGATGTTAGATTATTAATCCTTGCATGATTTATAATATGTTTGTAGCTTGTTTTGATCGTATGTGGTTTGGTTAGAAAGTCATGTTGTTGAAACTGTGATGAATGTTCTTCGTGTTCTTCATTTTTTATGTGTTTGATTTGTTTTTGGTTAAAAAGATTAGTTCTTTCTGTTTTTTAAGTTTGATTCGTTTTAATTTTTTATTTCATTTTTGGTTTAGTTTTCGGGTCAAACCATGTCTTTGGTTTGGTTTATGGTCGGACCAAAGATTTCATGTCAAACAAGTGGAGTCAATCAGGTAGGGTTGACTAGGTCGAGTAAACCCGATCAGGTCAAAATTGGATCAAAAGTTAAGACCCTGTTTGGCTAATAATATTTTTGCTAAAGGTTTTCTTTGGTTTAAGGATGTGTTTGGCAAACACTTCATAAGCCTATTTTAACAGTTTTTTTAAGGGAAAAATGAGTATTCGCCAAACATGGCCTAAAAATAATTTTTTCTTGTTACATACAGCCTAATTCTTACAAAAAATTGTATTTTATTTATTAAAAAAAAATATTTAAGCATTTTTTTAGGAATTGTTTTGTTTTTCTTTACATCTTGTGGAATTAACAAGAAGTTTGTAAAATTCCTTAAGAATTTGACCAATATTTCAATAGCTCTAAGGTTAAGGTTTTTTTTTTTTCTTCTTCTGAAAATGAATGGTCAATATTCTTGTATAAATATTGGATCTATAAGTAGATTGGTATTTAAATAGCAGGAGTTAAATAGGAAATTCTCAGAATTTTTTTTAATATTCATCAATTTTAATTAGGAATCTTTTTCATCACAATATACGAATTATAAAAAATATTTTTGCCTTCCAAGACAGGTGGATCTTTTTAGAGTACTTATATGGATTCTTCCTATAAGGATTTATCTGGGCATACGAGCCTATAATAAATTTGAAATGTTAATTTTATTCACGAGCATAAATCTTTATTCTGATCCATAGACAAACCACTAGCTAGGAACTCATCAACAATTATAAACAACATCAAGACAACTTAATGCATTTTACCTCAGATAAGGTGCGTTAGTAGTGTTAATATCTTTTCTAGCCACAACTAGTCCCTTACTTTTGAACTTCTAATAAGACCAGTCCACTCGAGTCTCCTATTGACCCTAAATCAAACAACCAGGTGGCAACTCCTTGACCTCGATGTCCTGTCATGTCACATGTACACGTGCGATAAAATAGCAACTCCACTAGGGACTTTCTGTTTTTGACAGTATTTGACAAAGCTTCGTGTGTTTTATATGGTTTATATGATTTGATGTGTTTAAATTTTCTCATTTGACTTTTTTTTTTTTACTTATTTACGCTTTAGCATGTTTTATCATGCTCATGCATGTATGATGTATATGAATGAATATCTTCATGCATCATTATTCTATTTGTGATATATCACTTTGGAATACATACACATAGAAACTTCAGGTTAGGTGGGGAGAGTAGCGACTTACACCATAACTTTTAGTTAGAGTTTAAGTTCATGAAATTATTTGACTCTTTATTAAGTGCTTGGACTCATAGATATTGGTATATGTATCATTCTATTACCTATTAAGCATCTTTATTGTTTTTAAGAGGATAATCACTATTCTAAACTACTTCTCTTTCTTTCTCTGCCGTTTGGCAAACCTTTTCTTCCATGACTAAGCCTAGACCCATAAAAGGTATCCCAGCACTCTCTACGTGTCCCTAAAATTAGATAACCTTCCAAAGATCTATACCATAATCTTCCTATGCACATGCTCTTCCACCTGATTTTGGGCTTTCAAGGAAAATAAATAAATATTTTCTATGATCTTATCTAAACTAACTTGCTCTTTGCTCACATCTATAGTCTATTCTTTTATTAATTAGTAGATGATGTTTGGTATAAGATTAAAAATGAGGGTGAATTATTATATGAGTAATTATTAAAAGATATTTTTTAAAGAATATTAAAGTTAGTTTTTAAAAATATTTGATATGTTAATAAATTAAAGGGTTAAATGTTTGTAGAAACAAGGAAAAAATAATTAAATTATTAGCAATCAAATATTAAACATTATTTAGTACGTACTTTGATATATATATATATATATATATATATATATATATATATATATATATATATATATATATAAAAGGGTAAAGGTTTACCTTCTAAGGAAAGCATATCAACACCATCCTTAAAATTCCCGTTGCTAAAAAAATCATAACAAACTAACTTAAATTTCATAAAGGTCAAATTTACCCTTTATTCACCTCCTATCAAACAAAACCTTAACCTTTATCCATAATTATATTTAATAGCTATGTCGGAGTATTTGATTCAATTAAATTACCTTTAAAATCTTGTTAGCGTATGACTAAAAATGGAATTTTAATTTATATAAACTTATTAATTAACTAAAATATGAATTACAATAGCTTTCCCGTTTAAAATTATTAAATTCTTATCCCTTCTAATTAACTCAATTAACTAAAATAGAAAAACTTCTTTCCATATAAACTTAATTATTATTATCTTAAGTAGTACTATCAATAGATTGAATCTTTATCGGAATCTAATCCATATTTGATATAATTAAATAGAGCTAGTATATAATTTTTATGATATGAATTCGATAATAATATGAATTTATTAACCTTTTTATTAAATAGATCAATTATGGATCTATCTTGAATTGACTGGACAATAATTTGATTTGAAATTAATATAAATATTATTTCTAATAAATATAATATTTTTAAAACATGCAAATTTTTAAATATAAAAGATAAGAAGAAAAAAATGGTACTAGGTTTAGACTTAGCATTTATCAATAAATAACATTATATATTTTTGTTTTGTATATTCTCTACTTTCGTTGCTATTCTTCCAAATAATTATGTGATAAATTTTTATTTATCTTTTTTCAAATATCAAATTATTTTTTTGAAAAAACATATATATGTGAAAAAAAAATCAATGAGTTGTTTCTAGTAATAAAAAAAATCATAACCAGAAAAAGTTCAAAGAGTCGATGAATATTGCTGATGCAGATGATGTGTTACAAATCCTGCAAATGATAGAGTTAGGTTTCTTTGGAGAATCAAATTGCATTCCCCTGTAACAAAAAGTTTTGTGTTCATTGATTTTTGGTAAAACATGACATTATTTCACATTTTAAATATCTAATGGTATGTTTGATTCAAATGTAATGGATTATGTAATGTAATATATTACATTAATGTGTGGTTATGTTATTTTTTTTAATAATTTAGTTAATTATTATATTTCTAATGATTTATTAGAGGTTTGGAGTCTTAGTATTTGATGTTTGCATTTAGTTTTTTGTTTTTTTACTGTTAAGGATTATAGGGTTATAGAATATAGGTTTCAATTACAACTAATTTTTGTGGTTAGCGGTTTAAGAGTTAGGAATTAGAGTTTATGATTTTCACTAAAGTTAATGTTTAGGGTTTGGATTATGGTTAATATTTAATGGTCAAGGAACTTACATTAGTTAGGGTTCAATTTTGGGGTTTGAATTAAAATTAATAAGCATTTAGGGTTTGTATTAGAGTTAAACAAATTTTTTTATCGATCATGTTCGTTATAAGTGGTTAGTAAAATTTAAATATTAATAAGGATTAAAAGTTAGGTAGAGTTTAATAGATCAAATATGTATTATTTAGGATTTTAATATAAAATAAATATTTAATGATCAAGGAACTTACACTAGTTAGGATTAAGGTTTAAATTTTGGATTAGAATTAATAAATTTTTAGGGTTTGTATTAGGGTTAAATAAGTTTTTTTGTCGTTTGTAATAGTTAGGGTAAGTGGTTTATAAGGTTTAGATATTAATTAGGATTAGAGGTTAGTTATAGTTTAATATATAAAATATATATTATTTACAATTTTAATTTAGAATAATTTGGTTTTTTGGATGTCTCATTCTAAACATGATATTTATCAAATATTATGTTTCCAATTATAACTTATTTACAAGTTGTATTTGGAAGTACAAAACTGTTATTTTGTATAGATGTGCTATTTGAATATATATATATTTTTTTAATTTTAGATGCTAATAAGCGAAAATACTTTTACATGACAAGGGCCTTTTTTTCCCCCAAAATAACAGGCTGTCTCTGCTTTTTCTAGTTAGTGACGTGTCGTTTCCTCTCCGAAAAATTATCACCATCCCAAAACTTGCAAAGAAACCCTCACTTCACGACTAGGGTTCTTCTCAGCTCCTCTCCAAACAGAAAGGAAAATGAAACTAGCAGGTCTAAAATCAATAGAGAATGCTCACGACGAGTCGGTATGGGCAGCCACATGGATCCCGGCCACCGAGACCCGCCCCGCTCTTCTAATGACTGGCTCGCTCGACGAGACAGTTAAGCTTTGGAAGCCTGACGAGCTCACCCTGGAGCGCACCAACACTGGTCACTGCCTCGGCGTCGTTTCGGTTGCAGCGCATCCTTCCGGGTCCATCGCCGCGTCGGCATCTCTCGACAGCTTCGTTCGAGTGTTCGATGTGGACTCCAACACAAGCATTACTACTCTTGAAGCTCCTCCTTCTGAAGTTTGGCAAATGAAGTTCGATCCCAAGGTAATTTTGTTTCTTTTTCCTTTTCTTTTGATTTTCATTTTTAAGTTTTTGTATATTTGCACAGTAGAGATGAGATGGCCTGGCTTATATAAAAAGAATAGTATATTTTGGAGAATTCTGTTAATTAGATAGATTGTTTTACTTATTTTCCGTAATCTGATCGATTTTATGGTTGCACGAACTGGAAGTGTTGCCTGCTCTATTAATGTTGGCAACATAGAAGCCATATAAACGAATGGGCTGCTTACGTCTGAGAAGGTGATCTGCCAAATTAGCCGTTACTTAATTAGGTGAAAGTATTTACCACCAAGCACTTTTGTTTCTCTTCTATGTGCTTTTTTCATTTCCCAAATATTGTTAGCCTATTTGCGTTTTGGAGGTTATCTTCGAAAGTTAATTTCTTTTTCTTTTTTCAAGATTATTTTTTAGCAAACTTGTGACAGTGTAAATATAAAGATATGCATTCATTAGAAATAGGTGTATCTCTAGAAAAAGATTTTTTTAAAGATAGCATTTACAGAGGCAAAGGATGCATCTGTGCCATGCAATAAACAGAGAGAGAGATGGAGAGCTTCTTGAACTTCAGTAGAATACATTAATGCTGATCACCTGCTTAGTGCTACTTGGTATAAAATTCTTCAAGCATCATCCATTTTGGGATCTGTAAATAGCTCATGGTTTTCTTTAAAATCAGGTGCTGGGACTTTACTTATGTACCATCTTTTACTGGAAGGATTTATTTTAATGCATTTCACGTTCATGGAAAAAAAAAATCATGAGCAATCAATCTCCTTCGGTGAGTTCAATTAGTTAGATAGTTTGCAATGTTTTTTTCTTGTTGATTAAATTATTGGAGGAGGATGTAGGGGTTGATATCGCAGCCATCCATTACACAATAGGCATTGATGGAGTGTAGTGTGGTGTACATAACAAACTACCTATTAAAGTAGATCATTTAGGTAGCGATGTTATATGAACTTAGTAATTCAGTGTGACATATTTGTTGATGTTTAAGGTTTCTTTGTTACAGGAATTCAAATCAAATTCCCATAAATTGATTCTAATCCCTTCATAGCATCAAAAGGGTGTTTTCTGCTTATAATTCTTCGATTTCCCCCTCATTCCCCCTCCTTAGTATATTGGCTAATTTCACTTGCCTCATTGCTTTTCATGTTTATGAAGCACATAAGTAACTTGGTTTGATTACCTATTTAAGTACAATTGAAGCTAAATTAAACTGTTATGATACCTGTAATGTAGCAGCTCATGCTTCCTTGTCCCATGTAAATTGCAATAAATCGTGCTTTGACCTAAGTTTTTTCTATTTTTTTTCTTTTTCCTTGAGGCCTAAGTTGAAATGACACAATTTATTGAGTTTTTAATTTTGAAGCACTGCAATCCCAATCATTCTAAACTTCTTTTGGGTTAATTTACTTATGAACAGCTATACTCTGCAATTTTATCCCCATCAAGCTCCACTCTTCTTCTGTTATCATTGTGTCTGCATACAAATTTTTATTTTTATTTTTAGAGTTTCTGTACTCTTTCAAGGCTGGTTCGAATTGTCTACATGTAGAACCTGTCTTTAATATTGTCATTCCAAAAAAAAAAAAAAACGAACCCATCAGTATGAGCTACATCTTATTTAGAAGGTATGAGGCATAGTTCAACCGAATTGCCAATGTTGGCTCTCCATACATAGATACTTTGTAATTGAAGTAGAAAATTGGAAATTGTCACTATTTTATGTTTGAATTTAACCAGTGCTAACCATAGCTTTACCTATAGGGTACCACTCTAGCAGTTGCTGGTGGTGGTAGTGCATCAGTCCAGCTTTGGGATACAGAAAAATGGAAGTTGATTGATACCCTGTCGATTCCCCGTCAAGAAGGACCCAAGCCCACCGATAAGAATAGCAGCAAAAAGTTTGTACTATCAGTGGCATGGAGTCCTGATGGGAAACGGGTTGCTTGTGGCTCCATGGATGGCACTATTTCTGTTTTTGACGTGGTTCGAGCCAAATTCTTACACCATCTAGAAGGCCACTTCATGCCTGTGCGGTCTCTTGTGTATTCTCCTGCTGATCCACGGGTGCTCTTTTCTGCATCAGATGATGCCCATGTGCACATGTATGATGCTGAGGGGAAGAGCATGATAGCAGCCTTGTCAGGTCATGCAAGCTGGGTATTAAGTGTTGATGCAAGCCCGGATGGAGCAGCTATTGCAACAGGCTCAAGTGACAAAACTGTAAGGCTATGGGATCTCAGCATGCGGGCTGCTGTGCAGACAATGAGCAACCATGTAGATCAAGTTTGGGGAGTGACATTTCGACCACCAGGTGGTCCTGGTCCCCGTGCAGGCCGCCTTGCAAGTGTGTCAGATGACAAAAGCTTATCACTTTATGATTATTCCTGAATTAACCTTGGTATTTTGGCCGTGTAAAAACATAAAGGATTTGCTGTTTTTACAAGACTTACTGCTGCTCTTGTTATTTATCAAATTATACCACTGAGTCGAATGGTTTTAGGTCTGTCACAGAGTTTTGCTTGATACCATTTGGTTCATTATATGGTAAATATTGATTATCCGAGGTCCAGTCAGCACTTGAGAATGGATCTTGCGGATCTGACCATGGTAATACATTATTGGGTTGAGCCAAATAGGATTGACATTTTCCAGTTGATCATGTCTCTCCTTGACCACGGGGAATGGCTGCCGCAAGATTAGCATTGCAGCCACATAGTTGCAAGTACCATGTTGCACCTGGTGGCTGACTGTGAACAATTTTGGGGAGAGTGTGTCAGCTTTTAGTCATGATAATGAATTCGATTTAGGCAGCTTTGAAAAATCCATCAAGAGAAATTTTTAGATTTTGGGTTAAATTTTGATAGTCATTGCTGATAAATTGCACACTCCCCTCATGTGTCCAGCCAATGCCTGCTTTTTATAATTGTCGTTTGTTTAGCAGCTTGATTGACCTTTTCTATGCTAGTCTTATAATGTTTTTATTTGTACAATGTACTTGTTTTGTATTCTTAATAACAAATCATCATTGTATTCATAAAAATGTTTCTAACTGTAGTGGTTTTAAAAAATAGGGTGAGTGAAATTATACATTATATATTAATTAGGCTA
>Ga0325414_1004792_pt1 | contig 14211 bp, 7 predicted proteins | sample PopdelMetagenome_8_FD_206183 | JGI IMG/M metagenome (GOLD analysis project Ga0325414, IMG submission 206183) | Populus deltoides microbial communities from Bellville, Georgia, United States - Leaf-PdKOR-R3 | ecosystem: Host-associated > Plants > Phyllosphere > Phylloplane/Leaf | place: USA...
ATGTAATTTTTCGGCAGGTCACGCTCCATATTCACACGAAGATTCCTAGCTTACAAGGACGGTATCTCGTGGTGATTGATTTTCATGACGTTACCCATGATATGTCAGCATTAGGGTTGCAAGTGGCTACTATGATGACGTGGCAACGCATTTCTTCGAGAAATAGCCAGGTTGTTCATATTGGTGATTACCAAATTGGATTCATGATAGATTATACTGAGAAAAAGAAGAAAAGAGGTTGATGAGATGATAGAAATGGTGCTCATATTATACTATATTTTAAAAGGTATGAAAAAAAATATTATGTAAGCATTATGAATATTAATTTATTGTAATATGGATTACACTATAAATATAAAGTGTTTGCACTTTGAATAACACTGTAATATTAAGGGGCGCTTTCTTTTCTTCTTTTTTTAATCAAAAATTTATATTGGGCATGGCTTAACCATTTGATTTAATGTTGTTAGGTCTAGTTTATAGCCAGATCCAATAGTATTTGGAACCAAATAACATTTGAGTCCGGATCCCCTACCAAACTCAAGGTTATTGGATCTGGTTGAAGTGCCCGACAAAATTTCCTTGCCAACCAAACCAAATGCCTTTGGGTCATATTGGACCCAATACCATGAGTCTGGCATGGTTGCCATCATAATTATCGGACCCTGCTTGACTCGGCGGGTCAATCCGGGACCTTAGACGAGTCTGTTTCATTTAAAATTCGAGCCTGTAATTGGCTCGAAGTAAACCGGTCGACCTGTCGGGTCAACCCAGAACTAGGGTGACCTGAAAAAAACCAGGTAAAAACTCTTTTTTCAAATATGTTTTTTCTCATATCTAGAGATACTTTTTTTATCATATTTTTCAGTTGGTTAATAACTCATTTCAAAGTTCACTATATAAATAGTAGAAGAATTTTTTATTTTTTCAATGTGAGATTTGAAATCCTTTAGTATATATACTTTAGTATATATACTTTATGTATAAAAAAAAAAGTTATGTTTTTTTAATATGGGATAAAAAACTATTTTGGTTTAAATACTTTAACTTAGAATAATAAGATAGTATCTTTCCAATGTGGGATAATAAACCTTTTGAAATAATTTTTTAAACTTAATTACTAACAACATGTATAGCCTATATCCACATGGATTGTTTTTTTAATTTTTTCATATAAAATATTAAATCTCAAATATTTTTTTTAATTTTTTCGAGTTAACTCAAGTCAACTCGTGTAACCCGAGACTCGACAGCCGGGTCAACCACCAGACTGAGTATGACAACTATAGTTGCCATGAAAGAATAACTTTAAAGAATACAATTGAAAAGAAATAAAGTTTTGTGACTGGTTAAAAAACTAAAAAAAAATAGACAAAACCTCATCTTTTTTTTATTTTGTTCAAGTGCCTCTTTTAAAAAATATTGATTTTTTTTGTTATGTGTTTAATTTTTGAAATGGTTTTTCTCGTTCATCTATGTTTCTTATTTTATTTTTTATATAGATAAACTATGTTTTTGAAAATAAAAAATATTTATTTTTAGATGATATTCTTAATATGTGTAGCCTTATATGCTATTTTTTTATTTAATTAATTTAATGTTCTATTTTTCAAGATTTAATATCTTGATCTACATTTGTCTCTCCGTTTTTCAGGTTTTGTTTTAAATATCATTAATGATTTTTTATTGATTTATTAACACATATAATTCTTAGTTTATTTGATTACACGTGTACATAAAGTTTTTTGATTTTTATATTTTATGAACTATCAAAATACATTGAAAAAACCTACATAAATATGTTTTATGAAAAATAAAAATATTTGACTCTCGACAAAGCGCGGGTCACATGGTTAGCGAGGAATTGTATGGTGTAGACAATTTAGTGTTTCATTTAAAAAAGAAAAAGAAAAGTATGATTTGTTTTCATAAAGATTATTTATAGATCTTATTATTATATGTAAGTGAGGGATGTAATTATATTTATCAAACCAAACTTAATTTAACATATTGATTCAAGACTTGGGCTTGATTTTAATAATTTAGAGAGTTAATCCCGTCAAACTCAAGTAACCCATGAGTTAATCCACAAACCTAAAACTTGGTCAAAATTTGAGTGAAATCATGTTAATATTTTTTTAATTTTTATTCAAAGCTTTAATTTTTTTAAAAACAATATCCAAAATAACATTGTTTTAAATAATTTTTTTAAAAATTAAATCCAAGTCAATCCATCAATCTATATGTGACTTACCAACTTCTGACCCAAATAATAAATCAGATCAAATTTTATAGCTCTATATATATATATATATATAGGTATAATATTGAATTTTAATGATCTTAGATTTAAGTTGTTCTTTATATCAATTTTAAAATTATTATCTACAGTATAAAATGTTTTTTGCTCACTTCAAAATACTCAAAATAACAAAATTATATGAATAATATTGAATTTTAATGATCTTAGATTTAAGTTGTTCTTTATATCAATTTTAAAATTATTGTCTATAGTATAAAATGTTTTTTGCTCACCTCAAAATACTCAAAATAACAAAATTGTATGACTCTAAAAGCTAGGTTTTCGAGCTTGAAATTGGAATACATAAATATTTATATTTATTAACAAAGACATAAATTAAGAAAAATTACTACAATATCCTGAGTTTGAATCTTCTAACAAATTTGGTAGAAAGATGACTTTTTTTTATTTCTTTTTTATTTTGAGATGGTGCAAGAGTCTCTCACTTTCTATATTGATTTAAATTAACCTCTAAAAGCATCTCCAACCGAAGAGCCAAATGAAGAGTTAAATTTAAAAACATGTACACTATTATTTCTTTTTTTTTTTACAACTCCAACGCAGCAGGGAAAAGGATAGCCAAAATAGTTATTCAATATGTGAAAAGCTTTTTCTACATGTTTTTGTAGAAATAGCTAAAATAAAGTTACCGTTGCCAACGACTATTTTTATAGCCGTTGGTCATCAATTTTTTCTTTACTTTAAAAGCAGAAGGAAATAAACTTGTTTTTTTTTTTTAATCTTGTATTGTGCCTCACCCTTCTCTCAAATTTAGAAAAACAAGAATCAATTATTCTCTAGTTAATTAATAACATCGGTTGTGTTAATTAGCTGAAATTAAAAGGTATATTTGTTTAAAAGCTTTTTCTATTTTCTCTTTAATATCTCTTGATTTTATAGACCTTTTATTGTTAATTTGATATTTGTAATGATTTTTATTTTTTTGTTATTTTATGTTTTTGATATGGGTTAAGGAAAATAATTTTTTATTTATGTTGTTATCTTTGACAAAATTGAGAGGAAGTAATAATGGTAGCTGATATTGATAAAAATATAGAGTGACATATTTAAAATATATTTTTGATTGTCTGTTTTAATTTGAGGTTAATTATATTTTACCTTGTTGAAAATGCAATTCAACCAGTAAATCAATCATATTTTAGTTCCAAAAAATAATCAAATTGTAATGTTAGAACAAATAGGATGCAATGCTTATTATTAATTCACATGTATGTAAACTACAAAATTGCTAGATATTGAATGTGCGCTTCTTTTACACTCTTTTATAAGGTTTTAACTTGAGTTTTTTTTTTTTTTAATATAGATGGATTCAAATTTTCCAAGCTCTTTCACCAACTTTCTTATGAGTGAGTCAGAAGATATTCTCTCTCAACCAAGTGATTCTAATCAATTAATTGATGACTTAACATACTAGAATTTAAATGTCCATACAATTAAAAACTCACAAAGAAGTAAAAACTTCTCACTAGAAGAAGATTGTTTACTTGTCTCTGCATGGCTAAATATAAGCAAAGATCCAATTACAGGAGTTGAACAACAAACAAAACAATTTTGGACTCGAGTACATGCTTACTTTGTAGAGAATGGAGAAAACTTGAATAATCGTTCCCAAATAAACATCTTAAATAGATGGCAAGAAATAAATAGAGAAGTAGGTAAATTTGTTGGATTTGTTACTCAAATTAAAAATCGTCAGCAAAGTGGAATGACCGAAAAATCAAGGGTAATTTTAATATTCATTTTCATGTTAAATTGTTTAACATATATTTTAACATTATTTAATTTCTCTAATTTTTTACTTACCAGATTAATGATGCTCGACAAATGTATGCTTCTTGCGTTGGCAAACGATTTCAATTAGAACATTGTTGGGTTATCTTAAGAAAAGAACTCAAATGACAATTTGGGCGTGCAAGTCAACATCAAAGGTCAAACAAAAAAGTCATGTCAATGCAAGTTCGACTTCATCAGCTCCATTTACCCCTAATTCTGTTAGTTTAGGAGAAGACAGTGAGCCTTTGATTTATCAAGATAGACCAATTGGTTAGAAGACTGCAAATGAATGACTTAAACGTAAACAAGGAAAATATAAAGTTGGGAAGACAACTGTAACAAATCTCTTACAACAATTCAGGGATACTCTAGTTAAAATTGAGGATCAGAAGAAACAAGACAGAAAAATTATGTTAGAGCAACAAGCTATGATGATTCAACAAAGTCAAAAGAAACAAGAATTGGACAGGATTGAGAAAGAAGAAAAAATTATGAAAATGAATATTTATAATTTGGATCTAATTTCTACAGCATATTTTCAAAATAAAAGGTTAGAAATTATGCAAAAGAGGGGTTTTAATTTTTAATTAACTAGATTTATTTATTGTTTAATGTAATGTATTTTTAATTAAATATTTAAAAATTTCTTGGTTATTTTAAATATATTGTTATAAAAGTGGTATTAATTCATAATACTTTTTTGAAGTTATTCTAACACTTAACAACAATAAGTAGGATTAATTAACTTAAAAGATAACAACCATAATGAAAAACAAAACATAAAAAACTTGAAAATTATGATGATATAAGAAGTTCAAAGCTAATGATTCTACTCGTTACCATATTGTTCTCATAAATGTTCAACCAAATCTTCTTGTAGTTGAGAGCTAGTTGCTCTATCCTTGATTCGATTATGAGTTTGAAGAAAATCATGTAGTTCTGGTAATTCACCATGTGACACTGATATAAAGGAATTGACTTCACGTTCATGGTCAAATCCAAGGTTCATTGTTCTTTCATCCTCAATAATCATATTATACATTATTATGCAAACTTTCAAAATATTTGCAAGCATTTCTTCATCCCAATATCGAATAGGTCCACGTACAATTGTAAAACGAGATTGGAGCACCCCAAATGCCCGCTCCACATCCTTTCTTACAGACTCTTGCTTACTTGCAAAATATTTTCTCTTTGCTCCTAACGGCCTTGGAATTGTCTTAACAAAAGTTGACCAATTAGGATAAATCTCATCTGCTAAATAGTATCCCATTGTATATTCATGCCCCATTAATTATATAATTGACAAGAGCAGTACGACCTTCAGCAAGTGCAGCGAAGATAGGTGATCGATCAAGAACATTAATATCATTTAATGATCCAGGCATTCTAAAAAAGGCATGCCATATCCAAAGATCTTGTGAAGCCACTGCCTCTAGAATTATAGTTGGTTCACGACAATGACCAGTATACATCCCATGCCATGCAATTGAGCATTTCTCCTATTTCTAATGCATACGGTCAATGCTCCCTAACATCCCTGGAAATCCACGCTGCTCTCCAATTGATAATAATCGACAAATATCGGCCTCGTTTGGTGCCCTTAGATACCAATCACCAAAAACTTCTACGATTGCTTTGATGAAAGCTCTAAAACTTTCTATCGTAGTGCTTTCTCCAATTTGAAGATATTCATCAATAAGATCTGCAGGAATACCATATGCAAGTATTCTGTGAGCTGCAGTTACCTTTTGAAGGCAAGATAAACCAAGAACACCAAAAGCATCTGTCTTTTGTTTGAAATATGGATTATGAGTTTCCACTGCATTTGCAATCTGAAAAAAAAACAACGACTCATCCTAAATCTTTTTCGAAATTGAGTTTCAGTGAATTTAGGATTTTCAGCAAAATAATCATTATATAACCTTAACTCACATTCTTTTCTATTATGATTGACAATATTGTGACCAAGAATAGAGCCATGATACCCTGTTCTCCGCCCTTTATTATTCGATTCTTCTTTAGCAACCACAACGGTAGCAACTTGAAAAGCGAATACATGAGTGTCATCATCAAAATCAAAAGCATCATCAAAATTAAAATTAGAATGATTCATGATGAATTTTAATGAAATATATTTTTGATTGGAAAGACAAAAAATGGAATGATGAGAAAAAATGTTAAGGTATATGAGAATATTTATAGATGGATTATTTTTTCAAATTTTGAAATCTTAGAATGTTGACAGTTATTTTTTAAAAAATTTAAAATGTTGGCGGTCATTTTTTTGAAATTTGAAATTTTAAAATTTAAAATGGTGGCGGTTATTTTTTCAAAGCTTGAATTTTTTTAAAAAAAATTTGAAAATTAAAATTTAAAATATTGGCTGTTTTTTTCAAAGTTTGAATTTGAATTTACTTTTAAAAAATTAAATTTTTAACAGTAACATATAAAACTGAAAATAAAAATATTCATATAAATAAATTTTAAGTTTAATTTTAAATTATATCTTTTAACTTTCATATTACTTCATTAATTTTATATTACTTTTATAAATTACTCATATTAATAATATAATTAATAAGATCATAATTATATTATATATATAATATCTAAATTAGTTATATAATTATATTAAAATTAATTTAACATGAAATATATTAAAATATAATTGGCTTTTCTAAATAACTTTTTACCATTGGAATGCACATAATCATAAAAGCTATATTTATACTATTCTAAAAGCTACTTTATCAATTTAGCATTTTGCATTGAAGATCAGATATGTGACTTACCAACTTCTGATCCAAATAATAAATCAGATCAAATTTTATAGCTATATATATATATATATATAGGTATAATATTGAATTTTAATGATCTTAGATTTAAGTTGTTCTTTATATCAATTTTAAAATTATTGTCTACAGTATAAAATGTTTTTTGCTCACCTCAAAATACTTTAAATAACAAAATTATATGAATAATATTGAATTTTAATGATCTTAAATTTAAGTTGTTCTTTATATCAATTTTAAAATTATTGTATATAGTATAAAATGTTTTTTGCTCGCCTCAAAATAATCAAAATAACAAAATTATATGACTTTAAAAGCTAGGTTTTCAAGCTTGAAATTAGAATACATAAATATTTATATTTATTAATGAAGACATAAATTAAGAAAAATTACTGCAATATCCTGAGTTTGAATCTTTTAACAAATTCGGTAGAAAAATAACTTTTTATTTATTTTAAGATGATGCAAGAATCTTTCATTTTTTATATTGATTTAAATTAACCTTTAATAACTAACAACTAATAAATTTATCGTCATTGATGATTATTAAATATATAAAGTATATTTGAGAGTGTGTTTATGATTATTTTTTAAAATAATTTTAACTAAGAAATATATTAAAATAATAATTTTTTATTTTTTAAAAATTATTTTTAATACCAACCTATTAAAATTTTTTAAAAACACAAAAAAAAATATTACTATTTTCTTCAGTTGTCGACATATCAGTACGCACGATTCAGTTAAATTCCTCGTCAGGCACTATCACATCGCCGACTGATGATGGAGATTGACTCATATTTGTTTTAAATATATGTGAGTCCCCATGCACAGTAAACTGTGTTTTGGGGAACCCAACAGACCAAACGCAGACGCAAACAAACACCAAACGCAGACGCAATCAAACGGCACTTAGAAATATGCTGTTTACAGGCTGTTGAACAACTCTGTGGTCATGCGGGACCTACTCCTGCTGGTGCCCGAAGCCATCCTTTCACACAAGAATCGACAACAATATCACAGCCAAGTGCCTCCCTGTTCCTGCTATCACGTTGGATTTAATTTTTTTCTCGAATTTAAAAAATAATATCTAACATTGGAAATTAATTTAGAATTTTCTTTAAACACGAGACAATTATTTAAAACTTCACATAAATTTTTGGTTAATAATTTTAGTGAATTTATCAAATTAATAACCGAGTTATGAATTTTACTAGGTTAAATTATTTTTTTATTTTATTATATAATAAAAAAATAGAAAAAACTGATTTATTATCAATTCAATATTAAAAAATAAATTAAATAAAAATTTATAAAAAAATAAAATTAAAAAAACAAAACAAATACTAAAAAGGGCTTGTGACAACAAAGTGCAGGTGCATGGCTATCCATGCTTTAACTAACTAAGGTGAAATATGAAGTTGTTATAAAATAATTTTAAAAATATATTAATCTAGTTTATTATTTATATAAATAGTTAAACTAACTATAAGTTATTTTACTACAATAATAGTTTTTTTTAATAATTAAGGAAAATGTTAAAATAGCCATTTAGAGGATGGCGAAGTAAAAGAACGAGAAGTTACGTGTTATAAACCTGAAAACTGCTAAAAAGTAAAAACAAAGTAAAAGTTGGAAAGAAAACGTATAAAACACCCAAGTAACCGATAATCAATGCAATGATAGAGGGAAACACCCTTGCTATTTATTTTGGTTCCATAATAAAAGTTTGAAATTAAAAAATTTATTTTTTTTATTTTAGGTTCGAGTTCTATAGTTATTAATATAATAATCACTGAAAGCTTATATGATTATTTACTTTAGAATCCGTAAAATTAGTTAAGGTGCGCGTAAACTGACATAGAGATTCACGTTAATAATAATAAAAAAAATCCTTGAAAATTAAATTATACCTGGCTAATTAGGCAAAGAGTCCAAGCAACATAAAAAGAGAAAAAATTCCACGCTTTCCCTTGAAATGTGATCTTCGGTTGGAAAAGCAGCTCATCAAAAGTCTTCGAGACGTAACAAAAAATACCCCCACCAAGAAATGAATTTTGACAAAAAAATTCATTTCAAGGGAAACTTGCACGGAAGTAATCGGGTACACACTAGTATGGACATTTATCAAATTCTGAGATTGCTTTCAATTATGGTCTCTGACAAAACTGGACAACAGGTTACGTATGAATAACAAGAAGCAGGTCCTGGGATTTATAGATGCAGCTAAATCAAATAAATTGATTTTATTTTAATAAAATAAATAAACTAAACTAAAATAAAATAAAAATAATGAGGTTAATTTGAGAAAAAACATATAAAAATCAACTTGAGTTAATCCAAGTTAATACTAGGACAAGCATGTACCTAGAGATAAGCCAAACTGTTATATTCTATCTCTCCTATCATAAAATTAAAAGAATATAATAAAAAATAAATTAAAAAAAAAACTACAGAGCTCATTAATTAAAAAATAATAATATATAATAATAAAATCAGAAGAAAAACAAAAATTACTAACCTGTAATAACCTTTAAGGCCCACGCACCATGTCATCAAACCTTTGGTTATTGAAATAAATCAATGCTAGATCCAATTGACAACAGATACGATCGGGTTAAATGGATTCTGACTAAGGTTGTCAGCGTCATTTGCTTATCTGGTATTTTGTCGGCACCGTCCAGCTGGATCGAAGAGCGACTATAATTAGGGTTGGTAAGCCGGTCTGATCTTGTTAAGTATCACTAATTTCTAGAGACATTAATGCGTATATGCAAGCGTGATATATGAAAACGTGGCAAGCTTGTCTCTTAGCTAAGATATACTTCAAAACTTCTGGGCACGGCAGTGATGGTTACCGACTACAACAGAAACTTTCGGTTTTGGCTAAGTTCTGATAAGAGGATGATCTCCATGGGTATTATCTTTCCGCAGGAAGCCTTTTTTGAATTATTTAGACTTATATACAATGTCTTGCATACATGTTTATAGATGAGATTGACGAGTTTAAATTTGAAAAAAAAAATTAAAAAAAAATAGAATGTATAGTTTTCAATCTAATTGCTTGATCAAGTTCAAATTTTGCTACTGTATTTTATAGATCCAGTTATATAGGTGTTAGTTTACTGTAACTAGATAAAATTGTTTTCATGTTTGATGTTGTTTCATAATTTTCTTTATTTTATTGTTATTTTCAATCTTCTTTTCTAACTAAGTATAGAATATTTATTTAATTCAGAATTTATTAATTAGGTTGTTTTAACTTACAATTTAAAACAAATTTGATGTTATTAGCATTCAATTATTAATATTTATCGTTTTAAATTAAAATTATGTTTATACTTTAACTGGAATTCTAGACACCACTAGAAAATTGACAAGTATAAATAAAAATATCAACATAATTTTTTCGTCAGTATATTGTGGTGAACTTTACCGAGAAAATTTTTCATCCTTATATCCATCGATAAACACAAATAAATTTTTTCCATTGGTATATATTGACGGAATTGCAATGAGAAAATAAAGAATTAAAAAAGGCAAACAATATGATGGCGTGTAATTTTTACCAACAGCGTTACAGATGGAATTAACCCAACGGTAAATTACATCCTTAAATGTGTCGACAAAAAAATCACTTAATATATACCGACGAAATTATAGAAGGTAAAGTACGTCCTTAAATATGCTTGTGGAATGATTTCTGGCTGGAGTTAAATGATATTTTGAACTCCAGCGAATACACACAAGTTGATGAAGATGATGATAGCAATGAAATCAATGTAGAAGATTGTGATAGAGATGAGGAAGCGTCAACTAAAGAAGAAGAAGACAATTCTGACGATTACGAGTCATCAGGTGCCGACCAAGAACATGCACTTGAGGCACAAGCATCGAATCACGACGTGAGGTTGTTGTGTGCGATGTCGTAATGTTGGGGGGGTCCCTTCACAACAGGTTCTATTTACCCGAAATTACGAGGCCCAATCAAAGGATGACCTTTCAATGTAAGTTTGTTTTGCTTTCATAACATGTTTAATAATTTTTTTAAATGATTTTATTTAACGAATGCAATTTCAGGTTTACAAACACTGAGACTGCAAGAACAATAACATCAGCCTTTAAATCGTCGATGAAAATTCTATTATTTCAATGGAGCCATGTTTCCAAACATCTTGAATGGAAACCGCAGATTGATGCATAATTTTCAAGGTTTAAGGTTAGTATTAAATTAAATATATTTTTATTATGTTAATTCAGTTAGTTTATTGAAATTATTGAAATTTTCCTTTTATAAATTTTCACTAGAAGGGAAAATTTGAATGGGAGAGAGCTGATTGTAATGTTGCGAGGAGGGTTTGAGAGAATCATGCTGCAATTAGGTAAGATCGAAATCACAATAATTTTTTCTTCAAATATTAAAATTTTATTTTTTGTTTACTAACAAATAATTTATTAGTAACATATATGTTGCATGATTTTTGGTATAAGGCTCAAAAGAAAGCAAAAAAATATATGAGAGAAAGCGAGCTTCAAGCCTGGAATAACATGGCGGTTTAGAAGGATTTCAGACCGCCATATATCTCGGAGACTGTATGGATAACATACAGTCAACATGTGACATTCACGTGCTTCACATGATGGTCAAAGTCCGGTGCGCAGAACCAACATCGGCGTGTTCACGGTTCCGTTACCACACACAGACGGCTTCGTTCCGTTTGTTTCGCATGCAAAGTGGGTGATAAGATTTTTTTTTATTACATCCATTTTTTTATTTGTTATTTTTTTGTAAATTTATTTAACTGACAATATTTTTACCTTGTAGGCTACGATTCTTGGACATGAGCCAAGCCTGATGAAGATTTTTGTTGAAACACATGTGCGGAGTGATGACCACCAAAAAGAGGTGCAACAGTTCATGGATAGCTAAGCTCACACTTTATGGTATGTTGGTTTTCAACTATTTTTTTTATTAAGTTATAATTTCCTTCAATTTGATGAATTTATTTTTTATTTTCAAGAAACATATAACAATCGCTTGAAGGAGAGATATATGGACGATCTTTCGACCCATCTGGATATCGATCTGGTTTTTATGGTTGGAGGCAAGATCGTTTGGTGGGCCCGATAAAAATCAGGTGTATGAACTCTCTAACATTACGACTGCAAACTTGTGTACGGCTTGTAGTGTTTCGACTGTTAGACACTCATAATTGGTTCCGATCACACAAACTCCAGAGTTTGCGGCGATGTTAGGCCAACAAGTACAGAATCAAACATCCGATCAAAAAATGAACGACTCACTACGGATTATGAAGAATTCCACCTAGTGGTAATGGAGATGAGATCACATATGGTGATCCACGTGTTCCTCCTTATTGGCTTTATGGTTTCAACGATGACTAGCCTCCTCCTCCTCCTCTAGCACCGCCTCTATTTTATATTTATTGTATTTGAACCTAAAATATTTAAATTTGTAATGGATATTTAATTTTTATATTATTTTAATTTCTTTTTATATATTTTATTTTAATTTAATTTAATTTAATATATTTTAATTATTTTTCTACTTATATTCAATATATATATATATATATATATATATATATATATATATAAATTATTACTGACAAGGTTACCGACGGAACATTTCTGTCGACATATTTCAAAGAGTTAAAAAACATTATTGCAATTACCACTGCTACTGTTAACTCAACGATAAAATTACAAATGGTATTCCGTCAATGTTAAGTTATATTTACCAACGAAATGAAGCGGGTATATTTCTTTTTGCGCACTTTGTCCGTTTGTCAATCTATCGATAAATTTATTACTGACAAACTCACCAACAAACCATAAATTACCGATAAATTGTTTTTGTCCTTGATCCTGTTGGTAAAATATATACCGATTGACTGTGAGAGTAAAGATCGACTGTTATAACCCAATTTTGACCCACTTATTTTTAATTTAATTTTAAGAAGGGTAAATCTTGAAATTAAAAGATCAGGGGCTTGAATTCAAAGTTTTAAAATTTCAAGGACCAAATTGAAAATGGGCATTTCAAGGACCGAAACGACGCCGTTTCAAACATGCACTGATTCTTCTTCCTCCTCCTCTGACGCTGCAAATCCGCCTACAAAGAAGGGAAAGAAATTGAAATGTCGGCATCCTAGTCCTACCAAAACACAAAGATCAATCCCTATCTTTGTTGCACCCGGATATCGCGGCGGCCTTAAAAATAAATCTTTGGAATGAATGTATTTCTGGCATCCTATTTTTTGATAGGAAAGGTCACATTGAAGGAGTCGCCACTTAGTATTACGGTCACTAGAAACCCTAACTGGTCAACAGAAATTCTGTGGTACGGGACTGGTTGTGGCTAGGGAATGTATTAGCATCCCTAGCGCACCCTACCTGAGGTAAGCTGCATTGCTGATTTTATCTTAAATTGCTAAAAATTTAATAATAATATTCAATAAAAACCTCTACTCTAAATGATGGGATTGCAAAAAAAAAAAAAAAAAAGAAGATAAAATATGAAACTTGGTACAACGTCTCAAACTTAAAAAATCCTGAATTGATTATTTGGTTAATATTTATTCAGTTTGCCAAACTCGTGATCCGGATTATGGACTCCATTGAGTTGAATTAATTTTTTTTATAATTTATTTTATTATATGATAAAAAATAAAAAAATTGTTTTATTATCAACCTAATACTAAAGTATAAAATTCCATAAAAACCTCACACTAAATAAAGGTATTGAAAAAAATTGAAAAATAAAAACAAAAACAAAAATAAAAGAGCTAATACAAAAAAGCCTAGCTTCGTTGGACTAAGCCCGTTAAAAATAGCCGACACATGAGCTCGAGGGAGGTTCACATGCTTGACCATGTATCTTTTTTCTTTGTATAAGGGATGGACCCCTTATATAAAAAAGAATTCATAGGCCAGCCTCGGAGTCTCCCTCGGACCCATGTGCCTGGTTTTTTTTGGATAAACCTAGCTCGATGCAGTTAGGCTATTTTTACTTGGCCTGTTTGTTTTTTTTTTCCTCTCTTTTCTATTTTTTTTTAATAATTATGTGGGGTTTTATTCAAATAAACAGTCAACATGACTCAATAAAAACCATACCTACATTAAATGATAGAATTTTTTTTTTAAAAAGGCTAGAAAACCCAACCTGATTTTTTTTTAATATTTGTTAATTAATTTCTTATAGATGATGTTCCACACCGGACATAGCTATCAACTCTCAAGAGTGTGAAAGCTTGGAAATTCCATTTTGGTGGTGCCTTGTATATAGAATTTAGC
>Ga0325414_1004796_pt1 | contig 14209 bp, 6 predicted proteins | sample PopdelMetagenome_8_FD_206183 | JGI IMG/M metagenome (GOLD analysis project Ga0325414, IMG submission 206183) | Populus deltoides microbial communities from Bellville, Georgia, United States - Leaf-PdKOR-R3 | ecosystem: Host-associated > Plants > Phyllosphere > Phylloplane/Leaf | place: USA...
TTCATGTGCTGGTGGTGAATCTCATTGTCACCTACAAAACAAACAAAACAAGAAAAACTAATTATATTTTTCTTTAAGATTTGTTTCTCTTTTCCTCTTGGTTTGTTGGTCAAGGGGCCAATCCATTGTGGTTGATTTGGTGGTTGGTAATTGTGAGAAGGCTAATGGGTTAATGGTTTTCCTCCCTAATGGCTAATGGTGGTGTCGATGGAGGTTATGCTATTGTTGTAGTGGTTGAGGAGCTGACGGACAATATGGAGAGAGGAATAAAATGGTGTTGGGTCACAAAACAACCTAAATCTTTTTAGTCACTCATTTTTTCCTTTTCACTTTTGGTCCCTTGGCTCATTTATTATATATATATATATATATATATATATATATATATATATATATATATATATATATATATATATATATCTTTCTTCTTTTTTTTATTTTGATTTTTTAAAATAAGTAACATCAATGTCGACTCAATGAGAAGAATTAATAAGTGATTTTAAAATGTACGCATTAATAGTTACATTGAAAATAAAATTCTAAATTCTTTTGAAAAGATATTGAGAATGTTGAAAATAACACAAATACATTAAGAACATATTTTTTGTATTTTTAAAATATTTAGAAAAGCAAGGGGGTTAAAAATTGTATTGTGACAGTTGACTCTCTCTTTATAATGCTTATGACAGAAAGTCATAAAAGACTTTAGATAGTAAGCTTGTTAAGAATAAAAGATGAGAGATTATAGATTTATTAAATCAAGAAATGGTCAATCCTTCCAAAAGCATCAGAAGTGAGGGTTTAAAAATGAACCCAAGAAAAAAAGATAGAGTTAAAAAACACATTATTTGTTATGTAAAGGCTGGAAGGTGCACTCAGGAGGGAAAAGATAGGGTTAGAAAGCGTATTATCTTGTGAGGGCTGGAAAACGCACTCAAAATGAAAAAGATAGGGTTATAAAGTGCACTCTAAAGGAAAGAGATAGGGTTAGAAAACGCATTATCTAATGCGTGAGGGCTAGAAAACATATTCAAAAGAAAATGGATAGAGATAGAAAGCATATTGTCCAGTATGTGAGAGCTAAAAAGCACATTTAGAAGAAAGGAGATATGGCTAGAAAGCATACTATCTGATATGTGAGGACTAGAAAGTGCATTATCTAATATGTAAGGGTTAGAAAACGCATTTAGAAAGGAAAAGATAGGGATAGAAAGCGCATTATCTAGTATGTGAGGTCTAGGAAACACACTTAAAAGGAAAAGATATGACTAGAAAGCATATTATCTGGTATACGAGGGCTAGAAAGCGTACTCAAAAGGAGAGAGATAGGGCTAAAAAGAGTAATATCTGATGGGTGAGTGCTAGAAAGCACACTCAAAAGAAAATGGATATGGCTAAAAAGTGCATTATCCGGTATGTGAGGACTAAAAAGCTCACTCGAAAAAGATAAGGTTAAAAAGCGCATTATCTGGTATTTGAGGACTAAAATGGGTGTATTAATTGCTGAATGCATTGAAAATAATTTTTTAAATTCTAAATCCTTTTAAAAAGATGCTGAAAATAACACAAAAACATCATGAACATATTTTTTTATTTCGATTTTTTTTTATATTTTGAAAATATTTAGAAAAATAAGGGAGTCAAAAATTGAATTATGACACTTATTATTAAACTCATCTTAAGATTAAAAATGTTGTGCTAAGTTTATGTCGGTTCTTAAAAACTAAAATACATGTCAACCTAGCTGTTAAAACCTAAAATTAAAAAAGACATTAACTTGATGAAAACTCATCGACAATGTTTTTGTTCTTTTTCTTAAAATAAATATTTACATATACATATATAAAAAGACAAAAACTTAGTTTTATGAAATGCAAATAATGTTAACATGAAGAAAAAAGGCAAGAACACAGTTTACAAAACGAACCTAACATGATTGCAAAGTGAAAAAAATAAAATAAGATAAAAATACATGGATGAATATTTATCGTACATAAATAGTGTAAAGTACAATATTTTCAATTTTTGTGTAACATTTGCAAAACTTGTTGTAAAAAGAAGAATAGAGAAGGAGGAAGGATTTGGCTCCCTCTTGAGCTAGTTCCAAGCAAATGAAGAGTTGTTGTGGTGGCAGAGACGATGTCATGCTAGCGACGATATGGTTTTAGGTGGTTTTCTTTTTGTATTTCAGGCTTCTCTATCTCTTCAGTTTTTGCCTTTTTTCTCTTCTTTTTCTATCTTTCTTTTTCTTATTTCCCCTCAGCTATTGGATGGTTCATAACACCTTCATTTTCAAACCAAAACTTCTTTTGTTTTTAGGTTTTTTTGGGTTTAAGATGGTTTTTTCTCTCTGTTTTTCTCTTATTTTTTCTCCTCCACTACCTTATGACTTAGACTAGCTTAACTTCTTTCATCTTAAACTTTCTATTACTTATCTCTCTCCCTCTCTCTGTGTGTGTGTGTGTGTGTGTGTGTGTCGGCACTCTCTCAAGTTTGGCTCCCATTGTTTCTTGCTATAAGCAATGATGAAAGCTCCTAGAACCTTTCTTAGTGGAATGATCATACCTGTTATTTCTTTTAGGTCAATCTCAACCATCCATTTTGGTTTTATGCTTTGGCCAAGCATGTTTAGGTTGGTCTCCTTACACCAGTTTTGTAGCGGTTTTAGAGGGTTAGGGCAAGTGTTTTTTTGGATGAGAATGTAGTACACATGCAAGAAAGGGGAATTGTGTGTTATTTGGTATTTTTAGAATGTTTGGGAATTGTGTAGTACACATGCATCTTGCTTGTCCTTGCATGTTGTCACCTTTTTCAATATGATCTTTGGCTTTTCAATTTTTAATTATTTAGCCAATTTCACTAATTTTCTTCTTAATTTCACCCCTAATTGCTTCTTCTTTTTTAATCTTTTTATTCTTTGAAATAATTTTTTTTTCATTTTTATGTTGATTGAAATATTTCTTTTTTGTCTCTTATTTTAGATGTTTGAGGAGAGTTAAAAATTAGGTTATGACAGATCTTTTTTCTTTTAATTTAGGTAATTGATGGATTTTGAATTGGATCTATGAGTTAAATACTTAAGCTCGTGCCTAATTACATTTGTCTTTGAATTTATTGGATGAGAATTGAATAATCAAGAACTAAATTGTATGAATTAAATTGTAAAAGCTCTATTTTATTTTTGAATTGCATGGTATGACTGGTGGATGTGGGCTTAAAGTCCTTGTTTTTATTTATTTTTGGACTTTATGTTTAAAGTTTTTACACTAGATTTTTATTTTATGGTGTGATAGGTGGGCATAAACTTAAGGCCAATATATTTCTTTTCTTGGATTTTAGGTTATGTATTTTTAATTTTGTATTTTTTTTAGTGGTTTGAGCTTAAAAATCCAAGTTGAAATTCATTTATGTTTTCTTGGACATGGGTCATTAATTTGGTAATGGGTTTCAAGTCTAAGCGTCTTCCTTCTCAATTGGGTTTCAATGATCCAATGCTTTTTTAAATTAGAGATTGAGATTTCTTCAATATCCAATCGGTATACCTAGAAATCTAGAATTAGTAGAAAAGGCCTAGCAATCAATATACAAACTATGATAGACAATTGGACACCATAATAAATTTTCTAGAGTTAAAAATAAGCTGCAACTTCATTATGAAAGTATGTTAGAGTGAATGTGGTCTTTTTCCTAATTGTACATTCAACCCATTGCCAGAACTCTTACAACTAATGTTAGGTTTTTCTTAATTTTCACTTAAGAAAAACTGAGCGCTGACATTACTTTTATGAACTATCTTCAACAAGTGCAATGATTTTAATAACCTCTTAAATTTAGTGTGAGAGAATATTTAATTTTAGCCGAAGTGCTTTTTATTATTATTATTATCGTGGGTGTCCGGATCAGTTTGCACGCATCTCGACTAATCTCACAGGCCCTGAAATTAACGATCATATAATCCTCCAGTGGTCATCATATTAGCAACCACAGAGCTTGAACTTGAAAGCACACGGGGAGAATTTTAAACTCTTTTCTCAATTAATTAAAGTACAATTAGACATGAAATCGATAGATTCAATTAGTTTATTAAAATAATCACTAATAAATCTATTTTATTATATTATGCAAAAATAAGAAGACAAATAATCATATCAATAGGTTGACCATACTTCAAACGAAAGGAATGATCATCTTGATAGATGACGCCTATATATAAAACAAAACAAAACCAAAAAAAAAAACAGAGAGAGAGAGAGGGAGGAAATAATCATCTTAACATTGTTTTCACTGCTTAAAAAGGTTCCTTTGTGTTCATGTAAATCTTTTTATAAATCTTATTTAAATCCATTATAACCCATCGATGTGAGACTTGAGGTCACATTCTTCCCTTTTAAATACGACACATCATTATATTGAGCCTTGGACGACGAAAGATTCTAAAGATGGTTTCCATGGGTTCAAGAGGCGGTTCTCACTCCTTTCCGGCGAGGGTTCATTTTGAAATCGCAATAAAATTGAATATAAAAGTTTTTTTGGGCTTTTGCATTCATTCTGTGCAAGAATCAATAATAATAAAAAAAAATAAAAATAAAAAATTCGATCCAATGGATCATCCTAAATATTTAACTCTATGAAATCTAACCCTAGAATCTCTCTAATCAAAACCCATAAATCAACAATAATCTAACAATTATTTCAATAGTAATTATTGCCGGCAAAACTTTAAAAAAACATGAAAGGGTCATCTCTCACTATGGTGAACTAAAGGAAATGAATGGTCTCATGATAGGGTCACCACCAAAGAAAAAAAGAAAAAAGAAATAGCCATTACCACTCGGGAAATGCCATCAAAAATCAACCAAAGAAATGGCCATCTCCACATGTAAACTACTTGCAAAACTAATGTCATCTCAACTCTGCAAAGTTTAACTAAGATCAAGAATGATCATCTAAATAGTATGATTGCCTGTATGACCGTCAGCTTCGTAGGGTGATTGATTATCTATGATACTAAAAGGAAAGGAGTCGTTCTCTCCACAAAGAGACTATATGTAGAGTATTTAAAAAAACAATTATCTTCTTGACAGAGCAATCTCTTATAGAATATTCTGAAAATTAAATAAGTTTATTAAGTTCTTAACATATGCCCTTAGTTGTAACAATCATACATAAATTAGAAGCTTGATGAAAGCTTCTTGGCTCCATTTAAATTTTCTTGAAATTTTGAAAGATTCATCTACTACCAGAATTTCACATTTTTTCGACAGAATAATATGTCGGTATTTAGATATTGATTCTGTCAAAAGTACTTTTAACGATGGAATCACATAAGGTTATTGTTTGTCGAAAAACTTATCGTCGGTGATTTCTATTATGTCAGTCATTTCATTGGTAATATTATCAATAATAAAATTACAGTTGTTGGCATCGTTCTGTCCATAATACCATCGGTGAGCATGTCATATCACCGATAGAAAATATTGTTTTTCCTTTCATCGATGAGTACATGTTGTCAATAGCATTTGCTATAATTTTTTTCCAACTCTTTGAAATTCTCCGAGGGATTTATTTCATTGGTGATTTTATCTATCATATTGAGTGGCATTCCATGTAGAGTTTTTTCAACTCTCTGAAACTTTTCGACAGAATTAGTTAATCGATAAGTCCATCAATAATCTGTTTAAATTTCTTTAAAAAAATATAATAAACAAAGTAGAAAAAATTAAAATAAAATAAAAAACCAAATATTTATTAGAGATCTTAAAATTCGTCATTTTAAATACAATTCAGCTAAAAGAGAGGGGTTGAAAGAGGAGGAGGTGGTGGGTCTTTATCGAGATCGGAAGGGGCAATGACAATATTTATTAGAGATTTTTAAATCCATCATTTTAAATACAATTCGACTAAAAGAGATGGGTTAAAAGAGGAGGAGGCGGCGGGTCTTTATCGAGATCGGAGGGGGTGATAAGGTGGACCACATATACCACCCATGTATGATTTTAGTTCCATGTACAATTGCCAGAGTTTGGTTGTCACAACACTAAGTCATTTTGTCTAAACATCAAGATGGGTTGTCTGAAACTTATTGGTTAAAAATTGCCTGGAACCGATTGCGAGCATCCAACGATTGAAACACTATGAGTTATCTGCAAGTCCTCGGCTGTAGTGTTTAAGATACTGTAAACTCGAATTCTATTAGGTCCGCCAGATGATCCTGCCTCTAAACACAAATCTGAAGTTTTGGATGGGTCGAGGGATCGTCCCCATATCTCTTCTACAACCGAGTGTTATATGTTTCCTAAAAAAAAAAAAACAAGTCAGCAAATTTTTAAAAAATAATAACTTAAGAAAAAAATTGTTAAAATCCAACTTACCACAAACTTCTGAACTCAGTTATCCACAAGTTTCACACATGAGTTCCTACAAAAAAAACTTCATCGGCCTTGGTTTGCGTTCAAGAGGTGTAGCCTACTAAAGGAAACAACTATTAGTTAAATATTTTCATATAAAACAACAATATAAAAAAATAGATGTAATAAAAAGAGAGTTTTACCATCCGCTTCGCATGTAAAATGAATAGAATGGATCCGCTGGTGTGTGTGGTAATTAAACCGTGAATGTCCATGTTTTGGTTATCCGCACTGAAATGCAACCGCCACACAAAACACTTGGACATCACGTACTACATGTAATTTGCCCATAAAGCCTCCAAGACATGCAATCGTCTAAAATCTCTCTAAACTGCCAAGTCTTTCTAGTCGGAAAGACACTTTAGCATATTTTTTTGCTTTTTTTCATCTCATACAAAAAAATCACACAACTTATATGGTAGAAATGAATTATCAGTTAAGATAATTAAAAATAAAATTTTAGTATTTAAATAAAAAAATTTTAAAAATTAAATTCAATCTTACCTAATTGCGTTATGATTCTCTCAAACCCTCCTAGCAACAGCGTTGTCAATCCTATCCTTGCAAAAACTTTCCTTACACGTCAAATTTATAAAAGAATTAGTTCATTAAAATTAATAAACTTACCGAATTACCACAATAAAAAAAAAAGCATTTAAGTATATACTAACCTTGAACTTTTTGAACCTTACATCAATCATGGGTTTTCATTCAAGGTTTTTGGGAACCTTAACTCCATTGAAACAATGACATTTTCATCAATGATTTCATCATCGATGTTATCGTGCAGGAACCCTCGATATTTGTAAACTTAAAATTCAATTTGTTAATTGAAATTAATTTTTTAAAAATTATTAATTGTTCTTTATTTTTTAATCGTGCAGGAAAGGAAAATAAATTTACATTGAGTAGTCGGGCTTTCATTGGGCAATGTACTTCCTAGTATATACATCTTGCTCTGAACAGACCCCCTCGATAAAGTGCATCGCACTCAAAGAGCCTACATCGAGAGAGGCTATTTGTGCCTTAGGTGCCTATTCATGGTCGGCACCTAACGACCCATGGTCATTAGAATAGTTGCTATAAAAACTAGTAGTGCTCTTATCAGTATGATACATAAATAACTTTTTCCTTGGCATCTACACAAATTAAAGGATTAAAAAAAAGTAATAACATTCCTATACGATGGACTACCTACAATTTAACAACCTGCAAATACGTCTCAATAATATGTAGTCACAAACCAGTTGATTTTATTTAAAATAAGTCTTTGTTCCAATCGATTTCTAAATAAAAAATAAAAAATAAAAAAGAGCCATATACAAAATATAAGGAATCAACCAAGGTATTATTTTTTCTAACAATTTGGCTAATTTCTAGAATTTCCTAAAATTATATAAACTAACAATTTGGCCAATTTTTAACAAAATTTTAAAAAAAGTTCATATCTCCATCACAAAAATTATATTTTGTATATTAATATTTTCCACACACATGTTGCATTACAAGCAACCTACGATAATTTCTAATGAATTTCATTACAATTTTAAAATAAAATTAATTTTATATGAGTAATTTTAAATTACTTTCAAAATTAACATGTTTTCTACCAACAAGTTATTTGTATAATTAATTAATTTCACAACAATATAAATTACCATTTTAACCAAAAATAAATTACACAACTAACTTAAATTCAATTTACAAAATAACATATTTAATTAAAAATTTACATTAATGAAACAAAATTAACCTAAATTACTCACTATAACAAATAAAATATATATATATAACCTCAAATAAAATTTTACATAATTTAAAATAAATTTATCTTTTACCCAAAATGCATTTCCCTCCCACAATGACAATTTATATTTCATAAAAACACAATGACAATTTAAAAAAAAAAAAGAATAAGGAGTTTGACCTAGAACTTTTCTCCTTGCTGGTATGGAGAACATTGATGGAGTGAGAGAGGAAGAGATTGAGAGTGAAAAAAATATAATTAATTACCCATAAACCTTGGCAAACCAAAAAAAAAGGAATAAGAAAAAAATTTACTTGGTATAGAGTGTTCTCGTGTGAGGATGGAGTGAGAAAAGAACAGAATGAGAGGGAATAAGGAGAGGATGAGAATGGTGACAGAGAGAGAAGAAAGGGAGAGGTTATAGAGAGAGTTTGAGAGGAAGAGAGAAGATGGTTGGTGTTCTAAAGTAAGGGATTCTGGTTTTTTAATTAGGGCTTCTAACGGATTTACCGATAGACATTAAAAAATTATTATTTTTTAATTTTCATCAATAATTATATTTGTAATTATGAATTTAACTTTCAATTTAACCTGAGATTTTGCAAACCCCCCCCAAAAAAAAAAATTCACCGATGAATTTTTAGTCCGTCAGTGGTTCATTCAGTAATTGTTAGTGGCATAAGGGTGTAATTTGTTTTCTTACTCTCTGGAACTTTCTAGCATAGTTAATCCATCGGTGATTCCATCAGTAATGGTTAATGGCATGGGGTGTAATTTTTTTCCAGCTCTCTAGAACTTTTCGATGGAGTTAATTCTTCGGTAATTTCATTTGTAATGAAAATCATTGATGATTCCATCGATACAAAACAATATATTTCGTATCTATCTATTCTACAAATACAGTAAAATCACAACATATCATTCAACTCTTCAGCATCAACATCAATAAAAGTATTTTTAGCAAATTTGAATTTTCTTTGAAGTAGGTAAATGAAGCAACTCAGTATGGATTAACTAACTCATTAAGTTAAAAAATATCATCTCTAGCATTGACTTTATCATTACCATCCTAAACAACTTGAACATAATCCCTAGGTTTGGTTTTCATTACAAACAATCAATCAACCCTAGAATGATGCTTTCTAAAATGAGTGTTTATGTAATAAACTTGTTGGCATTGCTTAGTGAAAACAAAAACAACATCGATATTATGAAGTCTAGCATGTGTATTAATTTTAACCAAACCATGGTGGGGATCTACTCTAATTCTTTTATCGGTGGTATCAAACCAATAACATTTGAATAAAAAGACTATTTTGCTTGCTATGATATTGCAATTTAATCACCTTTTCTAACTTCTCATAATAATCAACTTCAAACTCATTAGAAATCGATCCCTTAATGCAAACTCCTTGGTTATGTCTTTCTACCCTGACCATACTCTTCAGTATGAAAGATTTATCCATTGATGAAATACTCATTATAGCATTTCACTTTTCTTTCAGAACTCAAACATAGTAAATTCAAAATACCAATAGCATTCCCTCTCAATTGATAAATGTGATACGGGATTACAATCGTTAACATTTAAATAGAAAGGTATAATGAAATTAATTTTTATGAGATAAGAATAATTAAGCATCAATATCAATAAATTGTTCATCTTGTAATTAAAAAATATGAGATTCAGTCAAGTGTGAGTTTTGAAATAGTAAAAATTGACGATGTTGCCTACAAGGAATTATTCAATATAACATTTTATGAGAGTATAAGAGAAATATTATTCAAAAATAATGACATGTTAATTATTGTACATACTGAATAAAAGGTCTAAATAGCACATAATTGTGTGCATATTTAAATTTGATTTCTGTAAAGTATCTTCTCCTCACTGTATTTTTTGGTATAAGTCATCCAAGGTGGAAAAATATTGATAAATTGCCACTCAAAAACATTTCTCCACTGTCATCATGTCTTGAAACGCGTTTGATTCTTGTTCTCAAGTGAAGCTCGAAGTAGCACGAGATAAATATTGAGATCTCTTCAATAATATAAGCCTTGTATATCGAAGCCTCAACATGCACCTTGATTTTTACTTCTCTTTTAAGGTTAAACAAGTATCTGTATGGAATTAAATGAATGTTTTAATTATTTAAAAAAAAAGACTATAAATTTATTTAGGATGCATATGTAATCCCTAATCTCTTGAATGGATACATCCATCTATATTGGACAGGGCGTCCAATGTTTTTCTCAACGATAAATGTATAGGTAGATGCTACATTGAATTGAAGAAAGATGGAGGAAATATCATCTCAAGTTTGTAGATTGTCTGGATGATATTCATTTCAAGCCTCTCCATGTGTTGGGTATGTAATTTGTTAGAGCATATATATCTCTAAAAAAGATGATTGGTCTTCGTGAGTGCATCTCATATCCCTTTTAGCAATAAATCTCAATAAGCAAGTGAAATGAGTTCTTGCATAAATACTTCGTAGTCATGACTATTTATTCTATGCAATCTGCAATCCTCTAAATTCATGAATCTAGATATGTTTGAAGTATGTCCATCAGGAAAACACAGACTCTTAAGTCATTGGTAAACAAAGTAATTATGCATTTTTGTCTAAGGCGAAGCGGGCTTAATTTGGACATTACGACCTATGACCCATCATAAACCAACATCATATTCTTATGGTAACAAAACAAAGGTATATCTATTATAGCCTTCATATTGTCATTTGCCTTCCCTTTCATGTTCATAATCGTGTTAAAAATATTTTCAAAGATGTTCTTTTTAATATGCATGACATTAAAATTATGGCAAAGGAGATAATCTTCCAAAAAAAAAGCTCCTAAAAAATACTTTACTTTACTTAATTATGGGTCACACCAAAGCTAAGAAACTTCTGTCTATTGGATTGAAAATCAAATACAATGTCATTTTATTGTGACACCATGCCATATAATTCTTCACTCAACGGTATCAGCGGTTCAACATCCCTTTCAACTTTACCAACAAAGAAGTCATTTTTGTTCTTTTTATACTTGTGATTGGTTGAAAAGAATAGTCAGTGGCAATAAAAAAAAAGATTTTACCACTATTTGTTAAGGTGAAGGCCTTGTTTTTTTTCCAAACAGTATGGACATGTTAACTTTCTATGCATGCTCCAACCAGAAACCATTCCATACACAGAAAAATCATTGATAGGCTACATCAAAGCTGCTTTCATCTAAGAATTTTGTTTTCTCGAGATATCATAAGTCAAAGTCATGGATGTCCATAACTGCTTCAAATTGTTAGTCAATGGTCAAAGACAAACATCTATATTCTAACATAGACTATTAGGATTGGTTATAACCACAGATAAAAATATGAACACCGGCCTCATACACATCCCCAGTGGCAAGTTGTAAACTGTGAGTATCATCGACCAATAAGAATAGGAGCAGCAAATAGCTCAAATAGATTGAATTTGACTATACATAAACCAAGACATATGTTCCTTAATTCCACTAAAAACTAAGGATTCACACTATTAAAATGTTTACAGGCTTCACCATCGGAAGGGTGCACCATCACTCTATCCACCATATCATGTAAATGATGTCATGTCATGTGTTCAGCGGTCTTTGGTGACATAAATAACATTTCCAACCTAACTGTGGTTGGAAAGGAAAGTATTTAAGTTTTCTATGTGCGACAAAAGTTCTTCCCCTACTAGTTCTGTGTTTATAATGAGCATGGCCACAAGTTTTGCACTCGATCAAATCTGTATTTTCAAGATAGTAAAATATACAGAAGTTTGGACACATGTCAATTTTTTGTTTTCTTAGGCCAAGAGGTTTTATCATAAATTTAGCAGCATAAAAGTTCTAGCCTATTCCTTTTAGATAAAATGTTTCTCACTCATTTGACAATTCTATCGTAACCGGCCTAACTCAGCCCATGCTCTAACTTAATGGTGAACACATGTCTAATGACCAATAATTTACTATGATTTGTGCACTCATCTCATAATGGTTCGTCAAAGTCTTTCAAAAGATCAAAAAACCTGATTGCGTCTACATTTGGTTTTTCATCTATGATTGAACATTTACTTACATAACCCTGATTCATTCATATCACATCAATAACAATATTCCTATAAGGACTACTATTGTCATCTACAACTCCATGCATATTGTTAGAACTAGAAGTTGACCCAACGATACTTTTTATCATGGCCTCGTAAGGAACATATGGTTCTCCATGTGTAAACCAACACAAGTATTTTTCCTTGAATCTTTTTTGTAAAAGATGCATTATTATAACTTCGGATCGAGAAACTTTTTATTTTTACACCTCTTACACAAACATCTAATACCGCCTTCACTAATATTTCTTGGATTAGATAGTGCGTAATTAATAAAACCCTCAATTCCATCACAATAATCCATCATGCATAACTTTTCGGGTGAAACTTGATACATCAAGAACGATCATCCATTACTTACATCAAACCCATATAGAATATTGATAACATGTATTAATTATGTGATCTAAATAAACTAGCTAATATTGGTTTAACTCAAATTTCTTCAATCTATTTTAATAATACTCTTAAATCATTATCAATTTCCTACAAAAATTTAAATTCCTCCACATTTATCAAAAATTTTCAACTCAACAATAGTTGACAAAATATGAAATGTACTCATTAAAAAATCCAATATTTATTTCATTAAAAAACATCTAAGTCATAAAGTCAAAATCAATTTCATCAAATTACAAACAATACAACTTTCTAAAATCTCAAACAAACCCTAACATATACAAATCATGCATTTATATAGCAAATTTCTATGGGAGAAAGCTATAAAACAAGTAAACACACGAAAAATTACATATACTACATCAAAATGCCATAAAAATTAGCATTTTCAAATTGAGTTCGAACAAAAAATGGGTAATTTTGCTTACTTGATGTGGGGAATCCTAAAAAAAAATTAAACTAGAACAAAGATGCTGACATACTGAGTGTTGGGGTGACTGGATTTGTGGTGATAAGAGTTTGATTTGTAATAAAATAAGGGGTTTTGTTGTTATTTGCAGGGGAAATGAAGGGAGAAGAAGAAATGGGAGGGAAGAGGGGGGTTCACCTACCAGGTCATAACTTAAATATTACTGATAAATATTAGCAACGGGTTTATTTCCTTCTGTAAGCATGACACATCAAAAAAAAAATTCATTTTTTTCTTTTCCCACATTTTTCAATACAAATAACTTTTAACAAGGTAATCTTACGAGTTCAATCCACGCGCTTTGCAAATTTAGACAATCAAAGAAGAACTTGAGATATAAATAACTTGGTATCGTGATTACTATTTTTTTTTTTTTTTTTTTTTTTGGAAGAGAAGTGATTTTATTAAAGGAAAACTACCACTTTTATTCTAGCATTTCAAATACACTTCGAGTTTTTTCTTCTCACAATATTATTAATCTAGGCACGAGCATCCTTTCACATCTTGCAGGAGCTTTGTAATAATAAATAAGAGACCATCGGATCCAAGCATTGCATTGAATGGGTACACAGACCACTAAATTAAGTAGTTTCTTTCTCCCAAGGGACAGTCTCTCAATTTCTTTTAGGCTGGTCTCTAGTTGAGTCAATTTCTTTCATATTTTGCACGGATTCCTTGTGTGGAATGGACATATAGGCAGCAGCTTGAGGAATTATTTAGCAAGTGGTTTCTTTTTCTTGCAAGTCAAAGTTTCAATATTGATTAAGGATTCCAAGTCATCAGCTTTTCCATGTGTTTCGCGAGGAAATAAAATCCGCAATTCAAGGGGACCAAGTCAGCACATCACAAATCCATGCAAGGGAGGTTTGTTTCAGCAACTTGTTTTGGCTCATGTGTGGCAGCAGTGTTATTTATTATAGATTTGTATTTTTATTATAAATATTTTATAAACTTTGGGTTATTTTATTTTAGTTTTAATGTCAGTTCATTGGTCCATTAGAGTTAAGTTTATTTTGATACTATAAATATTTTTTTGTAAGGATTATTATTT
>Ga0325414_1004797_pt1 | contig 14208 bp, 15 predicted proteins | sample PopdelMetagenome_8_FD_206183 | JGI IMG/M metagenome (GOLD analysis project Ga0325414, IMG submission 206183) | Populus deltoides microbial communities from Bellville, Georgia, United States - Leaf-PdKOR-R3 | ecosystem: Host-associated > Plants > Phyllosphere > Phylloplane/Leaf | place: USA...
TAAATGAGTTCAAATTCTCTATCAGCATACTGGTGTATTAATTCCTTAGATGCATAATTTATAATTTTTTTTGTGTAATGAATTATTTGTTTTCATTTCCGTGAAAAATCACTTATATTTGTTTTTTTAAAAAAAATTAATTGAGATTTGCACAACATAGTTCATACTTACAGTTTTTTTAGGAAATTTATAATAGTATAAATTTTTTATTTATTCTTAGAAATTATTTGAGTCAACCATAATATATATATATATATATATATATATATATATATATATATATATATATATATATATCCTTCTTCAGAGAATCGACAAGTGGTTTCTTCAAAGTAAATATTTATTTAAGACGAAAATATTGAAAAATGTGACAAATTACACATGGGTAAAGTGACAGATTAATTAATAAGTGGTACTCAGGTAGATCAATATCATGGCAACTGGAGAGTAATTATTATCTCAATTTTATTATTTTTGGTACAATAACACTCATATCATGACAAATTACACACGGGTTGTTTTAATTTCATGGATCATAACAAGACGTCTTAGCGGAAGAGTACATGAGAAATAACTATGAGCTCAACCAGTTAATGAACTAAGTAGAATTATACTGTAGAAACATGAAAAATTAACCAAAGCTATTTAGCCTTGGAAAAACACTATTTATTCATAGACATAGATGATGGGGTGTTTGGGAATAAGATAATTATTATTTTTTAAAATGTTTTTTTTGCTTACAAATACATCAAATTTATATTATTATTATTAAAAAATTATTTTTAATATTAGTACATCAAAACTATTTAAAAACTAAAAAAATATTTAAAACAAAAAAAAATTAAATATTTAGAAAATATGGTTTCAACCACGTTACCAAACTCACACTAAACTATATAAATAAAACCCATGTAATAAAAACCGATTACTAAACCATGGATAACTCATATGATACAAACCCTACGACTCCACCACAATCAGCACCACCCAAGCTACCCCCACCACCTAGTCCTCAGAGTCCACCAAACCTACCATCTAAAGGAGTGACTCCACCGGACGATATACACCATACCCGAATAGATGAAGAAGTCTCAAACTCGGATGTGTTGGAGAAACTCATACTCTCATTGTGCTTGTTTTCTTAAAATGTTTCTTTTGTTTCTTGGTTGATTGTGTTTCTAATTGGAGTTTGGTAAAGAACAATGTTGTAAAAAAAATGATTTTCTGGTTTTGCCCACAACTTGTTTGATAATGTGCATGTATGAAACATTAATCTAAACACTACCTTCACCCAGACAGTACCATCACCTGAAGCTCACTCTCATCCCCCCTCGTCCATTAGCCTTCATATATAGACGAAATCATCCAAAGATGCACAACTTATTATGTACAAATGGCTTAAGAGTCTATGATTTTTTGATGAACATGCTTCAAACATAGATAAATTAGTGAATAAAAGGGAATGCAGATTGTATGTAATGAAGAGTCATGACTATCATGTGTTTATGCAAAAACTCATTCCAATTGCTTATAGGGATTTAGTGTCAAAAGAGATATTAGATACATTTATAGAGATTAGTAATTTTTTAGAGATATTTATTCGAGCAAATTGCATACCCAACATATAGGATCGATTTGAAATAATCTTCTTTTAACTTCATAGAGCATCTCCCATTCATTTAGCCTATAAGGCAAAAGTTAGAGGTCTTGATATAGTTAGATGTATCTATTTGATAGGTTAGTGTTTACATGTATCCTAAGTAATTATCCATTGTCTTTTTTTAAAAAAACATTCAATTATTCTTCTCTAATTACTTGCATGTAGATACTTATCCAACCTTAAAAAAAAGGTTAAAAAATATATGTTAAGGCTTTGATATGCATGACTTATATTATTGAAGAGATTTCAACATTTACCTCATTATTTTGAGTCTCACTTAAAAACAAGAAGTAACTACTTTTGACTGGAAATTTGCCAATATTTGGCCATCCCAGATGACCATTATTGAAGAATATATTGAGGGGAAGATATTTGATAAATATTAAATTCAGACAAACACATAATTATATATTATTTACCTGTGATGAATTAATATCTTTTGTTTAGTAAGTAAATTATATATATATATATAACCGGTATCTCTTATATTGTCTTATAAACTAAATTCATATAACTTCTTTATAGACAACAATATCAATTATTATTATCTCAAATTATAAATGTAAGTGAATCTCAAATTTTGCAATTATAAAATGAATAATTTATCACGTTATTTATAACACATGTAAGTATTTATAATTTGTACCTCCTAAGTTAATATTTAGTTATGTTTTTTTCTTTGAAAGTTAATGGTTGTTAATTTTAACTAGGTGTTCAACATCGAAGCCGAAGTTGGTAAATTGAAATTCTTATCTTTGGGTTTTGAAAGAAAGGTTTAGTGTTATAATGAGTATTTCATTAGTGGATATATCTTTCATATTGAATAGTATGGAGGGTAGAAAGACTTATAATAGTGAGGTTTATGTAAAGGTTTCAACTTTCAATGAATTTAAGGTTGATTATTATGGCAAGTTATATAAGGTTATTGAATTGTAATGGAAGTAATAAGATACACTTTTTTTTTATTCAAATACTATTGGTATAATATTGATAGAGGAATTAGAGTAGATTCTCACCATGGTTTGGTTGAGATAAATAAAAGAGGAAGACTTAACAACATCAATGATATTTTTGTTTTTGCTAAACAAGACCAACAAATGTATTATACATATACTCATTCATATAGAAAGGATCATAATAGAGTTAATTGGTTATTCGTTGTGAAAACCAAATCTAGAAGTCATGTCCGAGTTGTTAAAGCTGGTAATGATGAAGTAATTGAGGGAGATGGTGTCTTTCAAATTGATGAGCTAGTTGTTCCATATCGAGTTATAAAGCACCACTACTAGATTTTTCAATTTTATTATACAATAAAACATCATATCTAAATCAATTCAACATCTTTTAATCATATTCCTTCCTTTTATTTTCTTCATTGTCATGTCCAACATCATCTTCTTTGTTAAATTCAAGGCCGATCTCATCATCATCGTCTCTTTTTTTATGTCAACTGGTACTCAATATTACATTTAAATCATCAACATCAACATCAATATAAGTATTCTTAATGACCTAAAAGTTGAAATTATGTAAGACATTTATTGGTTGTTTATAATGCATCATATTTATATTTTTTGGATAATGTTTTTATGTATTTTGGAGATGTGTTCATTGTTTCAATAATTCCTAAAGTGTTTTTTTTTTGTGGTTTTTTGTTTAATGTGAGCAATTATTGACTTGAAGATGCTTGATGTTGTTATTGTTTATGATTTTTGGTTTAATATGAGCAATTGTTGGTTTGAAGATACTTGGCATTGTTGTTGTTTTTTGAATGCTACATTTACTAGAGGATTATAACAAAAAAATAAAAAACATAGTGAAAATGCCGATCGAATCATCAATGAACAGGTCCATTCCTTCAACATTTTTATCGGCAATTTCGCACCTATTTTCTCATAAAGTTACAGAAGGTTTGGGTATTTTTAAAGATATTGGTGACTGAAAATTTCATAGGATATTAATTTTTATGGACTTGTCGGTGGAGAATAGGCAATAAAATTTGATTTTTTGCATGAATAATCTATTGATTTTGGAATTATTGACGCAAATACTAATGAAATAATAATCCCCAACAAGAAACTTACCGATGTCAGTTTTTCATCGAAGATTCTTTCGACAATTAAAATATTGATGAATTTTTTTCCCTTAAATGTTGATGAAATATTGCATTGGTGTTTTTTGATTTCTATAGTGTTTGTAATTGTTTTCTGTTTTATTGTTTTTGTCTTGCTTTTTGTTTGGTCTCAAATTATAGGTTTAATGTGAATAGGGTATGTTAAATTGAAGTTTTTAAATAATATAATTAAGTGGAGGGACTAATTAGGTCTAATTTGACACAAATTATGATTCAGGTCAAATTAGAACTTTTTTTCAATGTTAAATGAAAATAGACAACATACAAGCATTGTTCAAACCTATTAAATTTGTCAACTATCAAATGCTGAAAATACATATTAGGATAATTTTGTCTAATATGGAAAACGTTTAAAGTAAAATTGATATAATCAAATGATTTAAAACTTAAATGATAATGAAGTCCTACATTGGAGGTAAATTTGAGGTCATTTTTTCATTAAATTCGCTCTTATGAAGGTTTTCAACCCACATTAATTAGTATATACTAGTTATTTTACCTGCAGTGAAAATTTTATTTTTCAAGAAAAAAAACAATATGCAGGCTTTTCCAATGTGTTTTTGGAAATAAAAAATCTCCAATTAAAAGTCTAAAAGCTTATTCATGCATCTAATTAAATAAATCAAGAATTACATGTGTTAATAAATTAATTTTTTTTTGTTAATGATAAATAAAGAATAAACTGAAAAAATTAAAAGAAAGATGTGGATTAAAATATTTGATCTCTCAACATGGATCATGTACCCAGTTATGTTTAATAATTTTATTTCTTAAAATAATATTTTTATTTAATCAAACGATTATTCGTGCCAATAAAATGTACAAAAAGTCATTAACAATAACAAAAGACTAAACTAGAAAAATAAAAAGGATAAATATAGATCAAGATATTTGATCTCGCAACACGGATCATGTACCTAGTTATGTCTAATAATGTTGTTGCTTAGAATAAATTTTTTATTTAATCAAATAATAATATAATTTTCTCTCCTATGTCACAGGTCAGAGCAAAATTTTTATTCGGATGATAAAAAAATATCTAGGCATCGGTAATGTGCTTTCTAAAAAAGAAATAGATTTTAACAATGAATTCAAAATCAGCTAGATAATGAAGAATATTTTTATCTAATATTGAGACGGAAACATATTGAATTTATTTAGAGTCAAATTGGGTTGATCAACGAAACCTGTGGGGATAATCTTGTAAAATAATAAATAAATTGGGGAGTTCAATCCTCAATTAACTCAATATTAAAGGATGAAATTGGTAAAAAGAAATACTCAATTAAAAAAAAACAAGTGAACTTTAGTCAACTAATTAAACTTATGATGCAAGTCATGCACGTCATTGAATTCAATAAATTTTTTATCTCAAAGATTTCTTTTCATTTAATTATTATGATAATAATGCACATTATAATTCTTTCACATGAAATATTATTTTAAAAGGAAAAAAAACTAGGACAGACTCATGAGACTGAGATAGAAAAGGTAGATCATTGACAACAAAGGGTGAATTTTTTATTTTTATTTTTAAATTGAGGGGCAAAAACTGCATTAAGCAACAAAAAAAGAAAAGAAAAAATAATAGCTCTCCATTAAGGCTTAACCCGTTAAACATGTGATCCGAGTCATAATCTCAACAGGGTTCAATAAATATAATTTTTTTCTCAAATGTATATTTAACCTAAATATAAAATTGAAAAATTGAAAAAAAAAGGCTTGGCGAGCAGGCTTATAACCCGCTACGCCTAGGCTTTTGTAAGGAAGAGCTTAAGAGTTTGGGCCTTCAAGCCGTGCTCATATGCGTGGGCTTCACTTTGTTTTTTTTCTTTTAAATGGGTAAATAACAGGGTTTTTTTTTTAAAAAAAATAGATAGACGACACATCACCTGCTGAGGTGGACAACGTGCCATTTACCAGCCTACCTTTCTGTCATCACTATAGTGGCTAAAAAACCGAGATAATGTTTTTTTTTACTTAAGAAACCTAATTTTTAAAGTCATTTCAACCCAAAAACACCTAACAAACACCCTTACATCATCTAAAAACCAATTTATCAACTTAAAAATTCTAAAAAACAACCTAAAATCTCGAAATCAAACAAGGTTACATTCATCTTCCTCCACTTAGATATGTTTTTTAGGCAATATTGAGGCTCGAAACAGTCATTAACAAACTCCTATCGTTTCATAGAACCTTTTGACACACAAAAAAACTATTTTGGTGGTCGAAAATAATGTGAACGATGACTTTCTTTCTCTCACTAGAATCCAACAATCTTTCTCTCCTTTCTTAAACCAGGACCTGGAAAATAATAAAAATAATTTTTTTTACTAAAATTGAATAGAAAAATAATTAAAGGATCAAATGGGTATAATTTGGAAAGTTCGATGACTAAATTGAACTTTTTATAAGAACTTTGATCACACCATCCCTTTGTATTTATACCTTTAGGGTTGTATACATTACAATGGTGGAATGCACTACACATCAAATTATTCCTATATAAGGTATTTACATATATAGGGTCTCTTTTCTTAATACACCCCGTCAAGCTGAAGGTGGAGACTTCACCCGAAGCTTGGATAAAAAATAAGCAAATGAGACTAGAGGGAGAGCTTTAGTAAGGAAATCAGCTAGTTGATCCTTGGAAGAGATGAACCGTACCTGCATTTCTCTCTTAGCAACGCAATCATGGACAAAGTGATAATCAACTTCAACATGTTTACTACAAGCGTGAAACATCGGATTGGTAGATAAGAAAGTGGCCCCTAAGTTATCACATCATAACGTAGTCATGGACGAAGAGAAAATCTGAAGTTATGCTAATAACAAGCGAATCTATAAAATTTTAGCAGTGCCATCAGCCAAGGCTTTGTATTCTGCTTCTATAAAAGACATCGCAACAGTGTGTTGTTTCCTGAACCAAAGTACACAAGATAACCACCTGTGTATTTTCAATCGCTAATACTGTCAGCCCAATCAGCATCTGTGAAACCATGAAGAGTCAAGAGAGAGTCTCGAGTAATGTGCGGACCATAGGTTGTTGTAGCTTGGAGGTAACGCATGATACGTTTAACGGCAGCCTAATGATCCTTAGTAGGGGCATACAAAAATTGACATACTTTGTTGACTGATAACAAATATCAAGTCTAGTGAAAGTAAGATATTGCAGTGCCCCAACAATCTGTCGGTACCATGTCAGATCAGAGTAAAGAGTACCATGCACGATTCCTAGTTTAGAGAAGGTAGGTTTAACTTTAATGCCCAAGAAGAAATAAACATAACCCAAATCCTGAGGCTTAAATTCTGTTTGTAGCAAAGTAATCAATTTATGAAGCAAATCTGAGTTACTCCCGGTCAATAAAATATTATCAACATACACAAGCAAATAAATCATGGCATTATTGAGAGAGAGAATAAACAGAGAAGTGTCAACCTTGGATGCCTAAAATCCAATGAAAATCAAAAACTCGCTCAACCGGTTGTACCAAGCTCGAAGTGCTTGTTTCAAGCCACACAAAGATTTATAAAGATGACACACATGAGATGAAAGGGTAGTGTCATAACCCAATTCTGGGTGTTATTCCCTAAAAAATCTTTTTTTTTTCAAAATAAGAATCAAAAAATAAAATAAAGACTGGCAACGTGGAGAAAACAGGCCGGAAAATCAAGCTACAATTTTTGGAGGAGATTCAAGGCCTAATTGTACCCCATTATGCCCAAAAATGGAGAAAAAAAATGCAAATTCAAGGTCAAATTAAATGATTATTGGATGAATTTGTATAAAAATTAAGTCCAATGACATAATTAAATTTTTAATAGGCTAATTTGATTTAATCATGGGCCAAATTAAATTTTAATTATGTTTAAGAATTAATTTGGGTCCAATTGAAGGATTTAATTAAGTGCAAGGACTTAATTATACTTTAAATGAGTCAAATTAATTTTATTTGGGGCTTAATTGGTGAAAAATTAAGTTTGGGAGCTTAATTTGAGCTTAATTGAGAAGATTGGAATTTTAAGAGATCAAATTTAATTTTTATGAAGTTAATTGATTGAAATTAGGGGCCTAATTGCAAGAAAATTGAAGTTTTGGGGTCAATTAGGGGTTAAATTGAAGAAATTGACAGCTAAGGACCAATTTGCAAAAGGCGTCAGACTATAGAGGCCTAATTGACAGCTAAGGACCAATCTGCAAAAGGCACCGGACTATAGGGCCTAATTGACAAAAATCGGGGACTAAATTGAAGAAATTGAAAGTTTAATGTTTAATTAAGGGTTAATTTGATAAAATCCGAGACCAAGGACTATATTGCAATAGGCGCGTAACTTCGAGGCTCCAATTGAAGTTCATTAGGAGCTTAATTGAAAATGTTTAGGGTCAATTAGAGGTTCAATTGAAAGAAATTGAAAGAGGAAGGACTGAAATGAACTTTGGCCACAATCAGAACTTTGGTACTGTTCATCTTCTTCTTTATTTTTTCGGAAAAACTGATCCAATCACCTCCTTTGCATGTGAATTTAATGCACCTAACGTCCACCAAATTTAACCAAACTTGAACGAAACTGATCCTCTGCAGTTCCATATCAATCGTTCAATCTGAATGACAATTAATCGGTGCCGGCACCGGCCTAAACATGCCAGCTCAGACAGCTTTTTATGCACATTTGACAGTGCACCATGCCTACTTTGAGCTAACAGTTGGGATCCTTCCCAACCGAATCAAAGGCTAAAGGTTTTTCCCCTGTGTAGACAAGATTTCCTTCTTCCACCTCCTATAAATAGAGGTGGATTTCATGGTCTGAGGGAGGAGAAAATTGGGTCCAAAGTAAGCCAAAAAACAACCTTCCTCCCTCTTCCCACTGCAAATTTTCTTCTTCTGTTTTTTCTTCTTTCTTCCTCTGCCACAAGAAACCAGCACCATCACCATTTCTTCCTCCAGCTCTGCCTTAAGCAACCAGCACCACCAAGCTTTGCCAAGAACACTGGCCAACCACCACTGCGTCTGTAATAAGCCACCGTGAACATCTTTCTCTCCTTTGCAAGACGTTCCTTCTTCCTTCACTCTCCATTGTGTCTTTAGCCCCTGAAGACCCTGCAGACACCTTTCTCCTTCACCAACAGACGGCGGTGCAGCCTCCCTACAAACCCAAATCCACACCAGTGGAAGAATAGCCACCGCGATCGCCGGTCCCTCTCCCCCAGCAGATTTTCATCTCCTTCTTTCATCCTGCTCTGCTACCTGCCACCAGCTCCACCGCTGCAACCATTAGCAGCACACCGTCATCTTCGACCAGACCACCGCCGCGCCAGGTTGTCCGCCCTTTCTCCCCTTCCACTTCTTCTTCTTCTTCTCCGTCTCTATTCACTGAGTGAACAGTGGATGTGAATTATAATTCACGTCCTACTGTTCACGCATGAATAGTGGATGTGAATTATAATTCACGTCTAGTGTTCATGCAGTGGACTATAACTATTTAAAAAAAATAAAAAATTTTCAAAAAAAATCATTTCAAAAAATTGTGGTTTTATCAAATATTTTTTTACCAATTTTTCATTATATCGGGTTGTATATTTACATTGTAAAATACAACTCCGGTATTAAAATACCTGGTTTTCTCCGAAATATTTCAAAAAAAAATTTCAAAACATTTTCAAAAAGAAAAAAATATTTTATTGTAGATGGCCAAATCCTAAAAAATTTTCAATCATATCTTCATAAAAATAAGAATTGCATCTTTTTCATGTTTAAAAAAAATCCAAAAATGGATATTATAACCAATTTATGATCATCCACTAAGGTTTGGCCAAAATATAAAAAATCTTTTTCCAATCTTCTTTTTAGGATCCAGATGTAGACTTTAATATTTATGAGGTGTAAAATTACACGATAAAGTACATCCTCAAGTATTAAAGATACAATATGTAAAAATACGATGCTAAAATTCAGACTTTAGAATAGTTAGGATTTAACCTGATAAGGTAGAGACTCCCTTATGAAGGGATATCTGCCTTGAACCTTAGAAAAGACCAACAAATAGAAACTCGACCTAGAAAAACAATCAAACAACAATACAGCTTACCTTAGGTAGGGTGCATTGGGGGTGATGTGTCTTCCCCTTGCATAACTAGTACCTTACCCAGACTCCCGCTGATCATAAGTTCCTAGTGACCATAATACTAGATGGCGACTCCTAAACATTAATCATAATTTTATGATTAAATCCAAAAACTCTTCCCAACACACAACACCCCTTATCAGGAGGCACGACAAGAGCCTCCGTCGTCGCCCCCGCGACAAGTAGGATCAACAAACCTAAATGGTTGTGCCATGTATACCTCCTTCTGAAGAATGCCATTCAAGAAGGCATTATGAACATCCAACTGGTGAATGTTCCAACCATACGAGACAGTAATAATGAGCACAAGGTGAACCGTTATAGGCTTAACCATCAGACTAAACATCTCTAAATAATCAATCCCCTCTTAATGAGTGAAGCCGCGGGAAACCAACCATGTTTTATATCGGTTAACCCGACCATCAGCGTGTCGTTTAATCTTATATACCCACCTACTGTCAATCACATTCATAGATGGATAAGAGGGCACCAATGACCAAGTCTAATTAGAGTGAAGTGCCCGAATTTCCTCCTACATGGCATTATATCAAACCAAACACCTATTAGCATCCTTAAAAGACAGCGGTTCTTGTTGAGGTAAAGATGTAACCCGTGAGGCAATCACAACATTGAATTTAGCATCTTTGGGTGGACATGGGCGAAGGACCATAGGATGGGTACGGGTCGACTGGGATGGACTATAGGAGACACTGACCGGAACTTGCTGAAGATAGAATTTAGACAAATCAACACATAAGTTAATTCCATGAGGGGAATCAGAGGAAGAACCTGGTGGTGAAAAACTTAATATATGTGTAGGCCGTGAGGGAGAACCAGCTGGAAAAACTGCAGGGGTAACCACCACAACAGGGGAACCAGCAGGGGAAAAACCAGGGGAGCTGGTAAGGGCGAGGGACAATGCATGCGAGTGTGGTGAATTTGAACCTGTACCTAAAGCATGATCATAATAATAATATGTAGATAACGATAAGGGAGCCAAAGGAGATGTAGGGGGTGTAGGGGGCAGCGGTGGAAGGGCTGGAGAGGGTGGCGTTGGATGTTGTAAAGTAACGGGTATAGTGGCAGCAGAAGGGTGTGTTGGTGGGACTATAATTTGTTTAGACTTACCAAAAGCAAAAACATTTTCATGAAACCGGACATGACGGGCAAGATAAATCCATTTGGATGACAAGTCAAGACATCGATAACTTAAATAAGAGTTACTATATCCTAGAAAAACATAAACAGGTGAATAAAAATCTAACTTATGAGCATTGTATGGATGAAGGAATAGAAAACAAAGACACCCAAAAGTACTAAGAAAAACATAATTAGGAGACGATTTTAAAAGACATTCAAAAGGGGTCTTATGATTAAGAACCGGAGATGGCATACGATTAATCAAATAAACAAAACTTTCAAAAGCATAACTCTAATATTTAAGGGGAGCGTGACATTGCCCAAAAAAACTAAGCCCAGTTTCAACAATATGTCTATGACGACGTTCAACCATGCTACTTTGTTCATGAGTGTGCCGGCAGATCACACGGTGATGAATACTAATCATTTTAAAATACGTATTGAGTTTTTGATATTCACCACCCCAATCTGTTTGAATAGATTTAATTTTTAAAGAAAATTAGCGCTCAACGAGCACCTGAAAGTGATGAAAAATATTAAAAACATCAGACTTAGCAACCAAAGGATAAAACAGATAAACTTTGTATAAGCATCCATAAAGATAAAAAAATAGCAAAAATCGTCAGATGACAACATAGGGGAGGGACCCCAAACATCACTAAAAATTAAGTCAAGAAGAGCTTGAGTTTGATGACCCGTAGTTTTTAGAATTAAACGAGACGACTTGCCCAGAGAGCACGCAGGATAATTAAAATTAAATTGATTTGATGTACATGACACCTTTTTATTTTTCACCAAAAAATACAGAATGTGTGGACTGGGATGCCTAAGTCGACGATGCCAAACATCAGCGGAAGTAGAAAGACATGTAGATGAGAAAACCTGAGGCAACGACGTTGCAGACGACTCAGACAAAATATATAGGCCATCTCTACTCCAATCGAAAAGAAGCACTTCCTTTGTAATGAGGTCCTTAACATAAAATATAAAGGAATGAAATTTGAAGAACATGTTATTCTCAAGACAAAACTTTTAAATAGATAGCAAAGGTTTTTTTAATGGTAGGAAAATGTAAAATATTGGATAAAGTAAAGGTGTGTTTCAGTGAATGAATTTTAGAGTGAGCAATATTGGAAATAATAAGGACCTTACCATCACCAACATGCAGATGATCATTACCAAGGTAAAGTTTTGAACTCGTCATATTGGCAAGATCTGGTGTTACATGATGATTCGCACCCGTATCAGAAAACCAAGTAACAGGAGTAGTTGTAGGGGCATTATTAAACACGAGATTGACATTGGCTTGGAGAGGATGATTAGCTAACTGAGAACACTATTGGGCAGTATGCCCATATTCATAACATACATGACACTTTACATTGTGATTATACCCACCAAACAGTTACCTTACTTCCCAAGTTGTCCTGTTGTCCGAGAGGGAGAACCAGAGGAGAATCGGTGTCCCTGTTGTCCAAATTGCTGACCTGAGGTATAACTATGAGTGCTGAAGTTTTGGGCTAAGCCGTTGCCATGATTTCCTCGATAAAAATTGATACGGCTATTATTTCTCCAGCCCCCAAGAAAACGACCCTGTCTGCCAGTACTGAAACCAGAGTGATGCTGCACAAAGAACGCAACTGGTTACTGCATTGAAGTTGGTAATAGAGGAGCTGTTACAGCAGGTTGGAGAGCAACTTTGTGGAGAAATTTATGTGTAAGAAGACTGTTATGAAGATCATTGTAGGAGATGGGATCAGCCTTAGTAGACAAGTTGGTGACAAGATCCTTAAAGTCACCGTGTGACCCCCGAAACACATACAAGTTGAGTTCTGCCAAGGAGATCGGTCTGCCAGTCGCAACAAGTTCATCAAACAAAGCATTTGCCTTCTGCAAGTACGTGCTGGCAGAATCATCATTCTGACATAAATCTTTGAAAGAATCGTGAAGTTACATAATCCTTGAGTTTAAAGGAGAGGCAAGAGTTGTTTCCAGCGTTCTCTAGATATCATAGGAGGTGTTACAATCCAGAACCAAATGTAGAAATTCCATCGAGAGAGAGGATAAGAGGGCGCTCATGATTAAATGATCTTACTGCTTCCATGAAAAATATGCAGGATTGACAGAGAGTGAAGATGTCACAGCAGATGCTAGATAAGAAGGAGGACATGGTGATGTTCCATCAACAAAGGGGTACACATCTTGGCCTAAAAGAAATGGTTTCATCTGCATCCTTCAATATAGAAAATTGGTGTTGGAGAGCTTTAAAGAAATTACTTGTTGTGTGTTAGGAAGAGGTATGATGGTAGCAGCAGGAGTGGACACATCATAGGTGGTTGTTGACGCCACATAGGAGAAAGAAGACTAAAGTGCTGATGCAGCAACAGTAAAGCGTTGAAGTTCTTGATTGTCCATAGAATGAAGATGAATAAAGGATGAAGATAGGAGAAAGAAGGTAGCAGCAGAGCAGGGATGGTTGAAGATAGATGAAAGAAGGTTGTTGGTTATAATAGATGTAGGAGGAAGAGAACCGAATATGAGGGAGAAGGTTGTTGGACGATTTGTTGCTCTGATATCAAGTTAAGATTTGAGAGATAGTCTTTTGTATAATTGTGATGGTTGTCAATAAGGGCAATCATCCCTTTGTATTTATACATTTAGGGTTGTATACAATATAATGGTGAAATGTACTATACACATGATAACTATTTCTATATAAAATATTTATATATATAAGATCTTTTTTCTTAATACACTAATTATTTTAAGTTTTTTGTTTCATATTAATTCTTTTTCTTTTAATTTTACTATTACTCAACAAATATGAAGCAGTTGCGCTTCAATTTGACCTATTAAAGATGTAATAAAAAATATTTGAGGACAAAAAAAATTGCCGCAATAAATCTACAGTGAAATATAATAGCGTGACTTAGACGCAGGCATGAAGTACAGATATATTATCTCCAAACGCTCATTTATTAGCCTTCATTTTAATTACTTTACTATATCTGTTTGTATGATTTTTTTTATTAGTTTGTAATAATTAACCAGACTTAATTTATGGGACTTGGGTGAATCTTGAACGAGTCACATCATAAAGTTTTGAAGTAAAGGACATACACCATGTATATTATGTCGCTATCCTGGG
>Ga0325414_1004799_pt1 | contig 14200 bp, 10 predicted proteins | sample PopdelMetagenome_8_FD_206183 | JGI IMG/M metagenome (GOLD analysis project Ga0325414, IMG submission 206183) | Populus deltoides microbial communities from Bellville, Georgia, United States - Leaf-PdKOR-R3 | ecosystem: Host-associated > Plants > Phyllosphere > Phylloplane/Leaf | place: USA...
CATTAACTTGCAATTCAAAATAGATCCATTAGCGTTAGTTAGAAGATAATATATTATGTTTTTTTAGCTGCAAAATTCAGCAACAAGTTAGGAAATAAATGTGAGTTTTTCTTTTCGTTTGTCTGTTCCAAAACAACCTTTATTTACGAGAACAAATATCATACATTGACTTATTAAAGATTAATTGATTTTGTGATGTCATTCATATACTTAGAGTTCTTAGATATAAGGTTATATTATGGGTTCAAGTCTTTTCTAATACTTTTGATTTTTTGTTTTCCAGGTCCTTAACTACTTCGTTTGGGGTTACTTAACTACGTGATTAAGAAGTCCGTATCAAAACTCCTTCTCGTTTACTCCTATTTGCATTAGTTGGCATTAAAGCCTAACAATTTATTGTGGTTTTGGTTATAAATCGTAAAGAACATGTATTAGTGTTTAACATTTTCTAATGATTAGTTGTTGTGTGTTGTGAACAACCATAGGTTGAAGAAGTCGCAAAACAAAATGTGCTTCTGCATAAGAAGATGAGGTGGTTCTCCATTATGAAAAAGACATCAAAGAACCAACGTGTTATTCATGTTTGCATTATAGGATGACTCATGTAAAAGTGTCTGGGACCATAATGGAGTGGATAACACGTAAAAGGATATTCATGATGGATGACGGTCAATGACTGATATCTGAACTGTAGTTTTAAAACCTAACCTAAGGTAAGGCTCAAGCCATATATAAGAGTGTCGACCTTGATTTTTTTTTTAAATAGTCAGTAGGTTGATAGCTAGGGTTTGACTAGATTAGACAAGAGTTAACCATGTTATTAAGCTAACATGAATTTTTGACCTGTTAAATTATTTTTTTTTGTTTTTTTTATTTTTTTTCAACAAATACCGTTTTATTTCTCGGGTTGATTCACTAGGACGGACTAGGTTTGAAAATAATGGTTTGAAGTTGAGAATGAGTTGCCTCAAATCGAGAGAGATTCGATGCAATATTTTTTTTTTTATAGAAATAAATATTTTTTCTAATTAATTTTATTTTTTCCTATTTTGTATTATCATGTTTTTTGTTTTTTTTCCTATTTGAAATGATTAGATTTTGTTTTATATCTAGAGAAATAAATAAATAGTTTTTTTTTCTAATTAGTATTATTAGAGTTTTTATTTTTTTTCTATATAAAGAATTATATAAAGGAATGTAATAATATTTTAGCAAATAAAAATAAAAATAAATAAAAATAAATATTTTTACATCACATCACATGTCATGTGAGTTTAAAAAATTATAAATAATTTGGTGCAAATGAAATATATTTGTTGAAGTTTTTTTCATATATTACAACTTAAAATATTTATATGCACAGTACACAACAATAAAGTATTAAATACTATTTTCACCTCACAACACAGATTTATACACGTAAATTCATTCGAAAATATCTCTAACCAAATGCGAGTGAAATAATCTTAATTTACATGTAGTGTTTGGTAGTATAATAGGAGTTATTTTTTAAATAATTTTTTGTGCTAAAATATATATTAATAATATTTTTTTAGTTTTTTAAATTATCTTTTATATTAATATATCAAAATAATCCAAATTATATAAATTATATTAAATTTTAATAAAAAAATAAAAAATATTTTAAATTTTGTGGGAACGCAAACCGCGTTCCCAAACGCATTTAATCTCCAAGCTGTCAAATAAAGAAAACATGAGTGAATAAAATGTTATAAATTTAGCCCGAAAGAAACTTTATCAAGTAACCAAGAAACCACATAAGTAAACGTTTAGTCCAAAAGGAAAGAGAAACCGCAAAATTGGGATGGGGTGCGCATCACACTACATGGCGCATGTTAGTGAAAGTCCCCTCTATGTCCCTGGATCCTTCCGGTTCCACTTCTTTATCCCCGAAAACCTAATGAACCCACAAGCCCTCTCTTTCTCTCTCTCGAACGCTTGTGTGCAATATATAGATCCAAGAGGTCTTTTGACTCTCTTCTTTCAATCGGACTTGTCCGGTTCTCGGTCGTTCTCTGCCTCTGCTTTCGCGATCACAAATAGCGCTGTTTCGATCTTTTTCTCGTGAAAATTTAAGGTAATTCCTGTTATTTTTCTTGTCGATTTCAGTTTTTTTTCTTAATGTATTTTTAAGACCGGTCTCTTTTTTTGCATGGATTTGGCTCCTATTTCATCGATTCTCGCGTTCTTTTTTCAATTGTGTTTCACTGTAATAATTTTTTTGTGTGAAATTAATAATTTAAAAAACCAGTTAAAGATGTGTATAGATCTGATCTATCTTCCATGTTTTGTGGTTGAATATTTCGTAAGTATGTCAAATCTGGTGGTTTTGGAGGTAATTATCTTATGCGTGTTAAATCTTGTTTGTTTTCGGAGCTGATTGAATTGATCTGGTTTTTGTGAATTTTGATTGTTGAATTTTGATTCTATGAAATTCTTGACCTTTTAAAAGCTCTAAGACAATGTAACGAGTAGCCACGCCTTGGGTTATGAGAGAATTTTGGCTTCTTATTGAGCCCGTATTTTTTTCTCTATCAATTTTTGTGTATTTTCAGCAACAATTGGTTTTGATTAGAGCAACTTTCCGTTGATCAAATCGAAGATTTTAAGCGACAATGCGAGGATATGATAGAGAGGTAAACCGTTTTTTCTAGGTTCAATATCAAAGTTTTTATTTCTGAATATAGACATTTTTTTCCCCATTAATTAGTGCCATGTTCATGCAGGAAGATGAATATTATGATGAATATGAGGAAGAAGGTGAAGAGCAAGTGGAGGAGGAGTATGAAGAGGAAGAAGAACGAAAGCCCACTGTAGAGGAAGTGGAATATCTTGAATTAAGGGAGCGGATTAAAGAACAAATTAGAAAGAAGATGCGGAAGGAAAGTGGTTCCACTCTTTCCAAATCCCAAGAGAAGAAAAAACTCCCATCTGATAAGTGAGTGATGTGTTCTTTTTTCTTAATGCATTCAAACTTGTTTCTTTTTGTTATCACGGGGAAATGAGCTGCTTTTTTAATCTAAAAATGAATGTCGAAACTGAATGTTGTAGACCTTTTGTAAATGCCAAACCTCTGGTGAACATAGACATGCATGCCCACACTTGAACACAATACTTTATGTGAGTCAGTTGGATATTTACAGCTCAATTTGTAATTATTTGTGTAAATTTCAGTCATAATTACATGCGAGAATCACGTGTCATAGGCATCACGAGAGTCAGGGAATTAAGTGATCGATATGAACAAGCCTTGCCTGTTCTACAGTATTATCATGTTGATAACTTCACTGGTTTATTCCAGCTGCCAAGTCATCAAAGCCTAATCTAACATGAATCTTTTGGTGCCAAAAGATCAGCCAAACATGTCCTTGTGAGTATAGTTAGGGTGATGGCATGATTGGTTTCTTATAAAATTTGTAAAAGACATAGACCACTAATTCAGGGTCTAAAACTACTTAAGTGTGGCCTCACATCTGGAACATCTCACTAAAAACTTGACCAGGCAAATTTTATTTTTTGTCGCTTCATTTAAGTTCATCCTGTGAAACTAACTTCAACAGTCTGAAATTATGTTTAGGTGTAGGAATTGTAGAATTCGTGCATGTTTGCTCATGCTTATTTTTCTTAATGGTTTGTTTCACATCACCGGCTTTATTTTTCTGCAGTTATGGTTCATTCTTTGGCCCTTCTCAACCAGTTATTTCTCAAAGAGTAATTCAAGAAAGCAAGTCAATACTAGAAAACCAACATTTGGCTCTCAGAGTTCCAAACGCCCAACATACTGTATGTATCATAAACTTTTGTTTTTTCCAAATCATGTGAGAAATGCATGCAGCAGATTATCTTTTTACAAAGCATTTTTGTACATGCATTCTTGTAGAGCACTGTTACATTGATTTAAAATTTGTGAAATTATAGGTGCCAAGTTTTTCTAATTCTTATCGTGGTTGCTTTAATTTTTGCAATTTACAAATAGATAATTTTCCTGACTGGTGGAGTATGCTACTCCCAAAGGGAGCCATGTGGAACTACTTTAATGTGAAAAAGGCAGCTCTGATACTTGTAATTTAGTATATCACTACATTGTCATTTCCTAAACCAGTTCAGTCACTATAATACCATAAGTTTTCTAGGGGTGTCAATTTCGGTTTTGACCTTTTTTTTGTAAATGGAATGGCACACTTGCAACTTGAAATGGACCTTTGTATTGAGTGAAATCAATATTTTGACATAAATTTCGTAGCCTTGGTAGTATAGGTGTGATCTAGTCTTTACTCTGTATTGGTTCTATAGCTTCTTCGTTGTGGGTTTTGTTGATTTTGGACTGCTTTACTTCAGTGATCTGCAACTGCAAATGCTGTTATGAATTTGACTTGTTGCCATGTTGGAATGAAGATTCTGCAAACATCTGCTAGTATATATCAGATGGAGATCTTACTTTCACAATCTTGTTTGCTTTCGCAGAACAAAAAGAGTTCCTCGTCAACGGCTGCAGGTTTAAAAAACAGAGTACATGGACTTGTACCGAAAGTAAAGAATGAGGTATTCTGAGCAGCTCTTTTTATTTCTTCTTCCTTTTGTAGTGATCAATGACATTAATTTTCACTTAATGTGCAGGTAAAAACAAAAGTCCAAAAACTCAAGGATACGAGAGATTATTCTTTTTTGTTAACGGATGATGCAGAGCTCCCAGCTCCTACAAAAGAGCCTGCCCCCCGAAATGTCTCTGCTCCTAATTCTGGTAACTGCTTTTGTTCATGATCTGGTTATTCAGGATTAGTTTACATGCTATTTTTATTGAGGAAACTTATACAGGTTTTTTGCTGATGTTCAAGAGGCGAGATCTGCTCAAGTTCCACAAAAGATCAAACAAGCTTCCAGCAATAGTGGCAGAAATATTCATGGCATTCGTGAAGAAAGGAAGCCAGTTTTCAGGAATGGCCAAATGCATTCTAAAGTAGGGTCACAAAAGCCAACATCTGCTAATAAACCTGATGCAACATCGATAAACTCCAAAAGACAGTTAGGTAGCAACAATGGGACCGGGCCTGGCCGGCCTGCAGGGCCAAAATTCTTGCCTTCAAAGACACCTGCTTCCTCCATCATGCAGAAGAAGGCCTCATCACCAAGTGCTAAGAAAATCCTGCCTGCTATGCACAAATCTCTCCCTTCAAACCCTTCAAAGTCATCTGTTCCAAAGCAACACTGGGAACAGAGAAAAGGATTACAAGAACCCAATAAGGCTAGACCGATACCAAAACAGCCACTGTCATCTTTAAAATCTCAGGTTTGAGCCCATTCTTTATATTTTAATGGTTACGACAACATGATCTTTGTTAAATGTTTCTTTATCTCTCACTTCCTGCCTGGAATATTAGCAGATAAATAAGCCAATCAAGCAAGTTTCGTCTCATGCATCGTTACAAGATAACCGCCCCAAGAAAAAGCCTGTCAGACCGTTTCCTGATGCAGGCTCTGATGATGAGGATGCTTTCAGTATGCTCAGAAAATTAATTGGGTAAAGCTGCTACTGCTGCTTCTTCCCTTTCACATACTATCTTTCATTTCCCTTCTTCAATAACTTTCTTGCTGTTATTTTGTTGAATAATCAATCTCCCTGATTCATATTTTTCTCAAGTAATGATCTCTTGACTTAGATAGCTTCTCAGTCAATATCATGCCCTCTAATTTATCAGTTGTGCTGTAAGGATTATCAAGCTGTGATATGGTTTTGGGTGACCTACTTTTGGATTCACAATTAAATTGGATTTGATTTGTCAACTTGTGTGCCTGAATTTTTGTTGATGCTTTTATGTGATCTTGATAGATGGTTTGAGGTAATTTCTTTTTTATGAGCTACTGCTGTTTCTTTGCAGAAATAAAAACCGTGGTAACTATGATGATGATGATGATGATAGTGACATGGAGGCAAATTTCGATGACATCATGAAGGAAGAGAGGAGAAGGTTAGTATATCATTAAATAATCGTAGAGGAGAATGTTATTGAATGTTGTTATCCACTGTTTTCTGTATTGACTGTTGATTTTGTTCTTAACTTGCTTTTTCTGTTTTTTTAACATCCCCATCGCAGCTCTTAATCAACTGGCCTCTTTTTTTTTTTTCCCTTTTTTTTAACATCCTTGTCAAATTTTTTAATCAAGATCTTTATTTGTTCCTTTTCCTTGAGCATGTTTTGGTTAAAATATATTTCACAAGTATGCTTTGATTTGAGTGGCTGGCGAGGAAATCACAAAGGAGAATAGAGATATGTTTTGGATCACATCCAACTTGTAGTTATTTGATTGATTCATGTATGTGCATGGTGATGCAGTGCTCGAATCGCACGAGAGGAGGATGAAGAGCAACTCCGATTGATAGAAGAGGAGGAGCGGCGAGAACGGGAGAGAAAGCTGGCAAAGAAGCGCAAGCTAAGTCATCGATGAGAAGATGTCCTTATGACGTGTTCCTGCTCTTAGTTTGGATTCTTGTTGTCACTGTTTCCGAATATGCTCAGTGTTCTTGATGTTGTCAGTAATTTATCAATAATAGTGAAGAATAATTGAAAGTCAAGGAAAAAAAAGATTAGAATTAAGTGAGACCAGCAAAATGTTTGGGTTACAGAAATTAAATCTTTTGTTTGTGCCTCGATTGAATTCCTGCTTTTGTTTGCATTTCCTTATTTCTTCTAAAGAAATTTCGAAGATAGGTAAAGAAACTATTATCAATTAGAACCACGCATTGAAACCTAGAATTAATTAAAAAAAAAAGTTTTAAAGGAAAACTTTTATAATATCATAAAAGTTGTATCAACATATTATATCTAATTGATTTTTACACAAAACATAATTACATCTTGCAAGTAATTTATATCAAAAACACATTAACTATAATTAAATCTGGTTTAAAATCTAGTTTATATGTATATCGATTTAATTTAAGTTGATTCATAAATTTAATTAATTTATTTTTCTTATTTTTGAGTTGATTTTTTTTAAAAAAACATGATTTCGGCCCAAGAGTTTTTTGATGCATCGGTTAAGTCGGACTAAGTTTTATAATTATGTTTAATAAACCAGCTTGAACTGAGTTGAAGGCTTGAAGCCAGTGATGAGAGTAGGTGCTCTAGTCACATGTTTCATGCCCGCCACCTCTTTTTGTTTTGTCCTCATAAAATGGCCCTTGCCTAGGGCGGAGCATCGGGGGGTTAGTGACTCAAACGAATAAATGAACAGTAAATGAAAATGGAGTCTGTAATAAACTCTACCATCCTCTCACTCGCTTGCTTCCCAAAATCCAACCCATCAATCCACCACCAAAAAACCGTCAAAGCTCGACGAACAGTTTGCTGCTCCCTCAGGTAATTAATCAATACCAATTCTGTTTTCAAATTTCAAATGAGTGATTTGATAACCTTGTCTCGTCTGCTGCAGCAGCAAGAATAGTAACAATGGAGGAGACGCTAACGGCTTACTTAAAGAAGAGGAGGAAGAGAAATATAATGACATTTGGCTGCTTTTTAAAGAAGCTCAGCAGAGTAAGTAATACATTTTTTTTCTATTTATTTTGTTTATAAATAAATGAGTAATTAATGATTTTCGTTTTAGATATTCTTTACTTAAACAAACTACGCCTTTTGGCTGTTGAAGAGCTCAATAAAGCAAACAGAGAGAAGCAGTTGTTGCTTGATAAAATCCAGCAATTGGAGGCTGTCAACAAATTAGGTTTGGTGATTGAATTTTTTTTTTTTTGTGGTTAAATTATTTAATAAATAATTGATTACAAATTTATTTATTTTAATGACAGCGCTTTCTGAAGGAAATGAGCAATCATTGTGGCGGGAATTGCTGCTTCGGATTGACTCAATGGTCCTAACTGGCTTGATTGATTCTGCTGAGGCTTCTGGTATGAGAAAAGCAGTCATGAGTAACAAGTTTAGTGTAGCTCTTGCTTTCTTCGACATCCGGCAGAAAACTGATGCTGAGCTTCTGGCACAACTCCGTCACTTCTCCGATGGAAGCAGAAAGTAATGATTACTTCATCTAAAAGTGTTTTTTTTTTGGACTGGAAAGGCACTATAGGTGTTTTTGATGTTTTCAGCATCATCAATTATTTTGATGTTTTTTCAGCCTAAACGCACTTTGAAAAACACTTTCAAACGCATGTAATTATTGACTCGCTACTAGTTTTTTTTAAACCTGCTTTGAAAAGCACTTTCAAACGCCTGTGTGTGCTTTTGCAAAAGTGCCTTTTGAACTGAAAAAGCATCAATTGGTGTTTTGTGATACTTTTAGCATCATTATATAAAAACCATTCAAAAAAACCTAAAAATGCATTAATTATTTTGATGCTTTTTCAATCCAAACGCACTTTCAAATGCATGTGTTTGGTAATGTGGTGTAGATTCTTTATTGAAAAAGCTTTGATAGGTGTTTTTTGACGTTTATATCAAAACTATCTAGAAACACATAAAATCAATTATTTCGATGCTTTTTTCAGCCCAAATGCATTTTGAAAAGCACTTTCAAATGCATGTGTGCGTGTTGACTTGCTACTATTTTTTTTTTTTATATTCTCAATGTATAAACTTGCATGAGTTGGTGTACTGGATCTTGATGCTTTTTATCACATTCACACTGTAAATTATTTTGATACTAATTAATTATTATTTAAATTCAGGATTGGTTTTCACATAATCCAAATTTGCACTGAAATGGAACCACTGGTATCGGTTGGATCCTTGTCATCATATGTGACAGGCTTATCAAAGGCACTGCAGAAAAAAGGACACATAGTGGAGGTTATTTTGCCAAAGTAATTGATGTACCTCATCTTTTGTGTTTTATATTTATTTCAATCTCTTGTTAGGGACATTTTTGTATAAAGATGCGTGTTCACTAGAACTTTTTAATTTACAGTTTGTCCAAGTGTGTTCATCTTAATTATTGTAGTTTTTTTTTTAAGAGAGGGAGGGGGGGCTCTAGCAGTACAGCCATGAGTACGCTAAAATGTTTCTATCGGAGTATGATGATCAAATTCCTCTCACATTGGGTTCTATGTCTTCCCAATTTTGATTCTGCACAGCAAGGTGTCAACACCTCTTTGAGCGTGCTATTATTATATACCAATGATTTGGAATTTCTAAACCGGAATAGTATAGAGGTGTGTGCAAAAATGAGAAGTTCACCATGCATCCTCCAAGTTTGTAGGACATTATCACTCTTTGTTTATTGATATAGTTGAGTTGCACCAAGGACAAAATACCCTTGGGACTGTGAGGGAACATAGGGCTTCTTTCACACAATCAAACTTTGTATGAGATGCCAAATATTGGTAGAAAATGTACCGGGCCACGTGCTGTGATATAATTTGAATGTTTGCTGTTCTAGGTATTTTTTTGATTATACACTAGAATCTAGATTGCAAGCCTGAAAATTTTATGTCATCTCCCTGAAGGTATGCATGTCTGGACCTCACTGAAATGCAAGGACTGCGAGAAATTGAGGCAGAGTTGTATTCATATTTTAATGGTCAATTGCATGGAAACAGAATTTGGACTGGGTGAGTTTCGGCTGTGTCCTTGATACAGGAAGATTATGTTGTTATTTTCATGATTAACCTCCATTTCAGTCGATTGTTACCCAGGAGAAAATTTTTCAACAAGCAACTGAGATATCGCCTTTGCATTGCCTTCGTTGTTTAAGCTCTTTACCTCGATCTTATTGTTAATGCTGTTTGTTCAGCATCGTCCATGGCATTGGAGTCACTCTCATTCAACCTTTGTACTATTCATCCTTTTTTGATCGTGAAAGGGTATATGGCTACTCAGATGACTTTGAACGGTTGGTAAAAATTATTCCTGTTACTGCTTATTTTACAAAGTACTTATTTAACGCTTTTCAAATTCTCTTCACTTGTGATAATATGTATATCCTATAGGGTGGCAGGAAATACCCATGTTCAACATAAGTAATGGATGGTGTAAAGAAAGTGTTTAATGCATGTGCCAATGACTTTTAGATTCATTAACCATTACTCTAGTACTGGTGTGGCACCTTTCCAACCCAATGACATTGGAAAGAAATTCCTATTTCAATTCTTGTTGGTATAGGTATCTGTAGGGAGAGGTGTTTTCATTTAGTACAGAAAGGAGTTACATTACAATTTCCAGTCAACTGCAAAGTTGATGAATCTTGTGGTCAAAGACAGTAGAGAGAGAATATTGTTTGGATGAGTTTCAAAATGATCTTCTTTGGTGTGAAAAGATTTATGTCTATCCAACAGTTCCTTAGTCCCAGTCTCTCTTCTAATAGCCATCCATACCCTTAACTAAAAGCTGTGCTATTAGTAGCCTCCAAGTAGTTCTCTGTCTTTAAGCATCCTGATCATTTAACAACTGCACTGCATCTCTCAACCTGCACACCAGTCAAATTTCTGTATGTAAAAATCAGCCATCCATCATAGTTCAAAAATAAATTAGTTGACATGTGCATTCTCTTAGAAACTGAGACATCCAATTTATGCTGAGCTGGTAGTAGATTTTTTTAGTGATATGGATCCTGCCTTTTGAGTTCTGGTCAATTTCTGTCAAATTAAATAATTTTTGAAATAATGTTGTAGAATTTAATAGTGATATTAACTTATGATTTTCACAAGGAAACCCTATACTCTTATACAATGATATTTTTTTTTCATGAAGACTGAAAGACTGGCTTGTACATCTTTTTCTGAGGGAATAAAGCATATATAAACAGCTATTTTCAAATCAGTAATGAGAGAATGAGCAGTTGGCAGTTTGAATTATTTTACATTTCAGAGTGTTGTGTGAGACCTTTTCTCATATGATTCTATTTTGACCTGTGCACAAAAGAACTAACATATTTTTAGTTTCCTTGTGCTATTTCTTTCAACTTGTTCCTTGCTTGCTTGTTATAATCAGTAGATAACAATTTGTTTTATTGGGTGTTTTTTTTTGTTCTATGCTTTCAGATTTACCTATTTCTCTCGTGCTTCATTGGATTATATAGCAAAATCTGGAAAGCAGCCTGATGTGTTACACATACACAATTGGGAAACTGCTATTGTCGGGCCACTCTTTTGGGATATTTTTGTTAAACAGGTGCAACTTGATCTGCTTTCTTTTCAGCTTAATGATTTATTTGATTTGGTGTGCAGATGTTTGCCTCATGACACTTATCATTTCTCCATCTTTCTTTCTACGTGCATATTCATGAAAAGAAGCAAAGTACGTTGAAACTTCAAAGTTTCTAGTGGCCTTTGAGTCAGATGGTATCTCCTGTCCATATAAGAATAGAGGTGGAGGATGAGGAAGTTGGCTGAATCTCTATTGTGTGCATGAGTGTAACTTGCCTAGAAAGAAAGGTTCATGCATCTTAAAACAGTAATTTTCTACTGTTAATATTTAAGACATAATATTGGACATCTTGTTCTAATTAAATATCAAGCAACTTGGAGTATGAACGAGAGAGATAAAGATGAGACATGGCCGTATCCTTTACTATTGCTGATTTGTATTACCAAGCATGGATTTCATTGTTAAGCCTGAGAGATCCAGTGGACTTATGGACGAACTAGAGGTAGAACTAAGTGGAGTGTTCGGAATTTGCATCAAATAACCCCAGGGTTCAGACCATGGAACTTTGATTTCATTACACTATAAGTTATTTCTGTGCACCTTCTCCTTTTCTTCAGGATGCGAAATGCCAGACTTGGCTATAAGCATTCTTCTTCTGACCTGGAATTTTTAAATGTCCCCTTGTATTCCTGTTTTACTTTATCCCTTTTTCCAGTACTTAATGCAGTTGAAGAGGGAACGTAAACATTATTCTGTTAAAAACTGTGTCATCATAGCTTTTGTTTGTCATATCCACAGGGGCTTGGAGGTACCAGAGTATTGTTGACATGCCATGGCTTTGACTCACAAGTAGGTTCTTACATCTCTTCCATTCTGGCTGAGACCTTTTACTCTGTACATAATATTATGTTACTGTTATAATGTTTTAGTGCCTTGAGCAACCTGATAAGCTAGCACTATGCGGACTTGATCCTGCTAGACTTCACCGCCCTGACCGTTTACAAGATCACACTATGACACATCTTGTCAATATTCTGAAGGTAAATAATTTTGTCTATCAATTTTTTTTCCCTTCTGAATGTCTCTCTTTTTAGTAGAAAATTTCTTTAACAGCTATGTAGCTAAAATGTTTTTCTATAGTTACTTGCCGTCTTGTACTATCTTTTGCTCCTTTTCTTATACATGCTTGGTAAGTTATCTTCTTGGATCTTCACTTACAGAAATTAGCCACAAAAAGAATCATTAGATCTGCAAGCCAAACTAGCATGTGATTGGCTATCTTTCAAGGATTCATTTTTCAAGGATTCATTTTGTTTCTTCTTTATTATTAACTTTTTGCATCGAAGAAACCATTGAAAGTTGTTGCTTATTTGCTACATTTCAGTGAATGAGAATGTACCGAGTCACATGATAATCAATCAGAATAATTGTAGTAGAATCCTATGTCGAAAAACCCCCATATTGATTATATATGATGGTTGATATGCAGTTTATGAGTGATACTGGGCTTGTTTTGACCTTTTTGTGCTTGTAAAAATAGCAACCCCTTAGATGATTAAAGGGGAAGACATGCTTATCTCATAATCAGCTTTTACCTTTTTTTCAGAGACAGTCTGCCTGCTTTTTTTTAAATGCAAGTTCTTTACCAAACTCTTCTACTTTTAAAGGCCAAACGCTTCTACTATTAAAATTCGGACCAAATCTGCTTAATTTATAATCACAATAAGGTCAAACAGAGCCACTATCTACTAGCTTAAACTTCTGGATTGGATGCTTTTATACACAGTACCAAAGCTTGCCACTGTTTGGTGTATTTATATCAAAGCCAGCTACTGCAGTATCAGAGAGGAGTTATCTCTCTGTTGTTCTTGATAGCTGGACTAAAATTGATTTAGTGATTTGCATTATTTACCTTTTGGGCCTAGACATGAGAGGGGATCCTAGTGTGAGTAAATCCCACTTTAGGGAAGTTTGGACCTTCTGATGTTTTATAAGGTATAGTGGCCTCGCCAATTACGAACTTAAGCTTTGGGTTGGATGCTCTAACACTGAATACTGAATATGGGTTTATTTGTAGTCTTTTAGTTGCATTCTGAACCATTTTTGTTCAATGGTAATGGAATCCCTCCTAGATTGCAAATTATCTTTTTTAGTTGCAAGAAGTAACTTCTTATTGTCATGTCAACTAATTAGTATGATGCTGAAGCGGTGAAGTTGACCAAGTTCCTCTTTTGTCAAATTCTGTGGATATTTAGAAATTGAGAAAAAAATATGAAATCAAAAAAAGATTTTTCATTATACCATGATTTCACATGATTAATCTAATGTTAGGGAAGGTCAAGTTGCAAAATTTTAGACACTTGATAAATACCTGCTAATCTAAAACATATGAACTATCTCTCATGTATTGAAGTTCTAGCTTCTTTTTCCATCTTCCATTACCTGAATATTTTATCTGTTACTAATATGCAGGGTGGACTTGTGTACTCAAATAAAGTTGTTATGGTGTCTATTTATTCAAAAGAAAGGATCATTAATAGTTTCAGTCACGGATTAGAATCTACCTTAGCGATTCACAAGTAAGTTACATGGCGTTTCCAGCTTTTAGATTCCATTCTTGCTGCAACTCATTAATTTGTTGGCAATGTTGTTATTTTAATACCTCACTGGGCAGCCTTTTTCAGAAACTTCCCATAACAGGACATGTTTTTTTTTTCCTTTTTTTTGTGTGTGATAAAATAAATTTCCTGGTACATTCTTGGTTTTAGGGACAAGTTGCTTGTTTCTCCTTGTGGGTTTGACAACTCCACCTGGGATCCTTCAAAGGACAAATTTCTTCCAAAAAATTATAGTGCAGATGACCTAAAGGGGAAATCCATTTGCAAAGTTGCATTGCAGCAGCAGCTGGGGTTATCCAAAAATTCATCTACTGTTCTTGTAAGTGTTGCATATAGGACCTTGAAATAATGATTTCGATGTGTCCTTCATGTTATGACATATCAAATGAATCTAAATTTTTAATTATGTTATCCGGCTGTGTTGGGAAAGGTACTGTCAAGAGAATCTGAATTTTTAACCTTATTATG
>Ga0325414_1004801_pt1 | contig 14195 bp, 7 predicted proteins | sample PopdelMetagenome_8_FD_206183 | JGI IMG/M metagenome (GOLD analysis project Ga0325414, IMG submission 206183) | Populus deltoides microbial communities from Bellville, Georgia, United States - Leaf-PdKOR-R3 | ecosystem: Host-associated > Plants > Phyllosphere > Phylloplane/Leaf | place: USA...
GTAAATTGTAGGTGACCTATCTAACGAACTCAACTATTCTTGTCTCTTTAATTAGATTCTTAAACATCATCACTAATTAAGGAATGTTGCCCCTTTAGATTCCTGAAGATCACCACTAATTAAGGACCCCTGAGATTAAGTAGATCCACCCTATTTATACCACCGATAAGAGCTTGGAAAATATTTTTAGCAACACATAAATAGTTATTTGAAAACATATGGACAAGTGTACCTCTTTAATTTCATGGAAAGTGACTTTTTAAAAATAATTTTTTTTTAAATTTTTGTGTGTTTATTTATCTTTAAAAATATCAGTGAATGAAAAATATATTTTACTTCAAAAAAATTTAGTTTGGCTTCAGAATTTTTATTTTATTAATAATTTTTAATACTGACATAATCATCAACAATATATTCCATTAACATTGGAAATAATATTCCATCAGTATTTCTATTAGGTTTTTAATTTTATTTATTTGTTATGATCTTGAATCCAACAATATTTACTCACAATATATCCATAACCACAACAAAAACATTATTTGCATATCTAATTTCACCATTATTGGACATCTAATATAATTCTACTATTGATTTTGCATCAATCTCCGATCAAATTTTATATCCTGCTATTCAACCTAAATTAATACCTTTAATTATTATAAATTTCTTTAATTCTAACACATTTAAGTTATGATATTACAATCAATTTCATTAAATAACAAATTAAATCAATTTCATCCAAATCCCAAACAAATTCTAAAATACAAATAATGCTTTAATACAATAAAATATTATTATAAAACAAATAAAACTTAAATAAACAAACAAATTGCTAATACTACAAACAAATCTTAATAAATTAACTTAAAAAATAAATAAATAAGTTTGTTTACTTAATGAAGTCAATAATAAAAAAAAAAACCAAGAAATAAAGATACTGTGTTGGAGTCGGCAGGTTAGGTGGCTGGAATTGTGAGGGGGCACGCGAAATTAATGAAATGGGAGAGAGGTAGCTGTTAAGAGGAAGAAATGAGGAGATGAGAAGATTGTGTGTTTTAATTTTATCTTAAAACCACTAGCGGAATTTTCATTTGCAATTCCAACATAATTATTAAATTATTTTTTTTCCTAATTTTCTAGCAGCAAAATGACATATTTTGTAAGCTTGAAGTTATCAAAAAGCAAAACCTGTTCATGTAATTCGATTAATTTAACGGGTCATAAAATTAATGATTATATAAACTTTCAATAATTATCATATTAGTAACTATAAGACTTGAACTTGAGATTATAAAAGAAGCAAACCCCTTAATTACAAGTTTTTATCACTAGATCATTTATTAAATGATTATATTTGATAACATTATATATATTCATACAATATCTTGTCGAAAATATTGTATATTTTTTATTTCTTTATGTATTAATATGATTTCAATACATCTATATCGAAATCAAATTATATATATATATATATATATATATATAATCTTCAGGTTCTAATTTCCATTTATAGAGGAAAGCAACCTTATCTCGACCATGTGATGGTGAAAGATAATAAAAAGGTTCGGTGGGTTTGTCAATTTGAGTACATGTGCTGCTCTTCAATCTAGCTAGAGGACCACGGGCAACTGAATCTCAAGTGGTGTTTAATTATGTGCTTATAGTTATTTTTTAAAAAGAATATATTAAAATAATATATTTTTTAATTTTTTAAAATTTATTTTTGATCAAAGCAATCAAATAACATTTTAAAAAAAATTAATGTGAAGAAAAAAAAATTATTTTTCTCCAAAAACATGGTACCACTGTAAAAACAAACACTTTTTTAGTATCATAATTTCTCCTTTTCAAGATTATATCTCTCATCTATTATAGCCTTTTTAAAAATAAAATGGACGGCTAGTTCTTCGATTCTCCTCCTTTTCTGGTGAGTGAGACAAGGGAATGTCATTTTCGCATACAATAAATGAAACATTTACACTATATATATATATATATATTATTTATATTAATATACACATGTGTGTACATTTTATACGGGTCAACGAGGATTTTGGGCACTTGAATAATTGATGTGAACTACAAACTTTATTTCTTATTTTTTTTATTTAAGAAATTCATTTAGCCAGATGAACTTGTGATTTAATTTTGTTATCGATTTTTTTAGAATAATATATTTATGTTTCATTATTTTTTTAAAAAAAAATATTTGAAATCTTGAATTCTAACATAAATGTGAAAGAATCTCTCCAATATTTTAACAAAACCAGGGCAAGAAAAGAACATGACTGAGGCCTCTTACCGACATTATGTGGTAAAAATAAATATTCAAATGGCCAACCTCTTCAAAGCTCTCAAATAATGTTAAAGGATTAAAATTATATAAAAAAATTATTTCAATTTTTACCTTTCATTATGGTGTCTTATATTATAGGATAAAAACTTTAGTAGTTTCATGATATTTATTTATTTATTTTTAAATTGAAGTTCATGATTTTTATCCCGTGATATATATTCAATTCTTTACGATATATACTTCCTAGTAATAAAAAATAGAAAAAATAAAAAAGAAGAATCTCAAGTTTATATTTATCTGTTTAAGAATATAGTAATATAGTTGCGGTTATTTTTTAAAGTTTTTTTCATGTTAAAATAAATTAAAATAATAATTTTTTATTTTTAAGATTAGCATGTTAAAACAATCCAAAATATATAATTTTTTTAATTTTTAATTAAAAAATTAAAATTTTAAAATTACAGGGTAATCAATGTTTCAAACAAGATTTTATTTTAGTAAAACTGAACCCATAAATGGCAGCTTAGAAGTTGAAGTTTCCTTTTCACAAAAGTTTATTCTCATAAACATTTTTAAAGAAAGAAAGAAACTTTATTCTAATAGAAAAAAAAATTCCTATTTTTAGATTCTGATGTAGACTATTAGATTTTGTTTAATTTTATGTTTTAAAAGTATTTTTGAAAATTTTATTTAATTATTATTTTTATTTTTATTTTAGTATTGATTTTAAAAATAAATTTTAAAAAATAAAAAAAATATTATTTCAATATATTTTTAAATAAATATATTTTAAAGATCAACTATTATTACATCACCGAACAATTATAATCCCATTTCAGGGAAATTAATAAATACTGAAAGTGGATTACAAGATTAAATAAAATGAAAAACTAGCAGTAGAGTAGAAGATGGTGGTGTGGTAATTTGGTATAAGAAGAGAGGTAGTTAGGAGGTCTACCATTGCCTGCAAAGCAGAGAAGAGTACTTCTATACTTTCTAGAGAGAGAAAGAACGACAACTACAACAAACTGCAAAGCTTTAGCTGGGAGGATAAAGTAAAGAACAAAAACAAGGACAAGTTAAAAAACCAGACCACCCACTTTGTTCTACTCCTTCTCTCTCACATTTCTTTGCTTCAAATCTTGGACAGAGCTTTCTTTCACAGCTCTGGTACTCCTAGAAGAAATTCTAACTACTTCTTGAGGGAGCTTTCAGTTTCAACTGTCTCTTTGATTTGGTTGCTGTTGTCTGTTTTTCTTGCATATGGGTGTGCTTTTGTTGAGATAGCTTTCAGTTTGTGAAATACAAGGGAAGAATTGGAAATCCCAGATAGAAATAACAAGGAAAAGAAATGTCTTTCAAGAGCAGAGGAGACCAGCAGTCTTCTAAAAATGTTATATCAAAAAAATGGGCCCTGTTCTTTTGCTTAGCTTGCTTTTGTGCTGGAGTGTTCTTCAACAATAGGTATGCTTGTTTTTCTTGTGAATTGCCTACTGTGGCAATCTCTGGAGAGGTTATTTGATTAAGTTTCTCATTTTTATGAAATGGGTACAAGCTGTTTTTTTTTTTTAAGATCTCTGTTTTGTTGATTGTTTTTTTTGTATAGATCGTAGGCATGTTTTGGCTGGTTTAATGGAAAAATATGTTTTGATTTTCATTTTTTTTAAGAATGTTGATTATTCTTTAAATTATCTGAATCTTAATATTTCACCAGTTTTCAAGTTTGTATTTTCCATACAATTTCTGGCTTTATTTTCTAGCTAAAGCGAGGTAGATCTAATTATCCAAACTAGGATTTTGATGCATTGACTTTCTAATGATGCATTGACTTTCTCTTTTTCTTCAATGCTATTACTATCAGAATTTTGTGTTCCCTTTGTGAATTCATTCCTTTTCAAGAATTTTCATGCTCTTCTGCCATTACCTCCATCATCCAATAAATAATTAATTTTTTCTTTGTTATTACTGTTCATGTGATTTTATTTAAGGTCGTGGTTTTAAATGTGGTTTATTTGTTGGAAATCCATGTGCTACCATTAAAAACTACCGCTACTTATTTATGCAACCTGCTCCCACATGGTTGTGCACCAGGGGAAGGAAGGCTACCGACATCTGCTGTCATTGCCATAAATCCTTCTTTAGTATCTGGTAGTAGTGACTGCTCTTTTTTGTTGGAGATAGTTGACTAGAAACTCTTCATGACATTGTAGTGATCATTTCAATGATCTCCCAGGAAAACTCTTTAACTGTAAATTCTCTTTCTCTTTCAAATCTAAACATAGATTATTTTCTTCAGTCTAGATATGTCTCCAGAAGTAATTTCATAGCAATGAAATCATCGAAGTTTCTGTTATATGTTCGATAGTTGTCTGCACATTTGTGGTTCTGCAAGTAAATTCTATTTTTGTTAGCATCATTATCTTTATTTATCGGTTAAAGAAATTGCAAAAATCTTCAACAAGGTGACTTCTTGTTGGCACTTAATCTGTGATGGAATGTTAACGAGGAAAAATGGTGGCAGGATGTGGACAGTTCCCGAGCCTAAAGGCATCACTCGTACAACTACAATGGAGGCTGAAAGTCTAAAGTTAGTTTCAGAGGGTTGTGGTGATGAAATTGTGGGTATCTTTATTTATGACATGATAAATTCTTTGTCCTTTCATGTTTTTAATTGGTGGCTAGACTCAGGCATTTCAAGTTGTTTTCGTCATTCTTTTATGTTACTCATCTGAATTATTGTTGTTCGAAATCTGATTCGAGTCCCTTTAGTTGCATCAGAAAGAAGTGAAGCGTGACTCTAAGGATATTATTGGGGAAGTTTATAAAACTCACAATGCCATTCAGTAAGTATAGCTTATGCCCAGTAATTGTTCTACATTCTGCCTACATAGTTGATTTGTATGAAGGCATCCTGAACAGCAAGCTTACTATTGTAAATTGAATATAGGACATTAGACAAAACTATTTCAAATTTAGAGATGGAATTAGCTGCTGCAAGGGCAGCACAGGAGTCCATACTCAGTGGCTCTCCTTTGTCAGAGGACTTAAAGAGGACTGGGTCATCTGGGAAAAGAAGATATTTGATGGTTGTTGGAATTAATACAGCTTTTAGCAGCCGCAAAAGAAGAGATTCAGTTCGCGCTACATGGTTCCCACAAGGTTCATTGAATTGTGTCCATACTTATTCTTATGCTGTTTTAATTGTTGTGTGAGATTTCATTGCTGACTAAGTTTTTTTTTCCCCTTAATGAAAAATAGGTGAAAAAAGGAAGAAACTGGAAGACGAGAAGGGTATCATTGTTCGCTTTGTCATTGGTCATAGGTGAGTCAGGCTTCTTTTCTCTTTAATGATATGGATAAGGGTGTGTGTAATTTGCAATGGAGTATGTGTATGTTAGTCCGAGTTGTTGAGTGTATGTTTTTGGCCTTAATTTTGAATCTTTGCTCACCCCTCATGTGTTCGATGATTAGGGCTACCCATGCACCTATTAGAGAGGAATATAAAATTATTCTTGGGACCTCACCTAATAGCTTAACCTTTTAGATTGTGATGATTCTTTGATATGCACCAATTCAAAATTTTGTCAATATTTTAAGGCTGCATAACTCTTCCATTTGTTTTCTGTGATCAAATTAATGTCATCTCTCTTGAGAATCCATATTATCCTGATGTCAGCTATAGGCACTGAAAGAATCTCGAAGAGTAAGCTACAACATTGCAATAATTGCAAAGGGTTTTGGGTGCATTTGGATTCCCATAGAAATAAAATTTCAGTAGTAACTTGTACTCCCATTGTTTTAACATAAGTCGAAATGCTCAGTCTATGGTATCATATAGCATAATTTATTTTCTGGGAGTCACTCTACTATGTCAATCTCTCCGAGTCAATGTTCACAAGTTAATGAAATTATTCAGAGGTAGTTATGTAGGCTGGGCATATGGTTTCAGCTCTCAAATATACATTTATGGTGATGAAAACAATCAAAACTTCTGAATTAAACCTGTGCTCTCTGAATGTATTCATGACAGCCAATAGCTTTGAAAATGCTTGATCATGAATTTAATTTAACTTAAAATTATTTTATATTGTCTAGTGCCACATCAGGAGGCATTTTGGACAGAGCCATTGAAGCAGAGGACAGAAAGCATGGAGATTTCTTGAGACTGGTAAGGCTTTTGTCTCCAATTCTATTGCGCTGTCCTATTTAATGAAACACTTGCTCACTTCTGAAGAAAAAGTACATGCCTACTCAGGAAAAGAAAAATCTATGAACTCACATGTTTGCTCTGCTACAATATGAGCAGGACCATGTTGAAGGGTATCTTGAATTGTCAGCCAAGACAAAGATATATTTTGCAACTGCTGTTGCTTTGTGGGATGCAGATTTCTATGTCAAAGTTGATGATGATGTCCATGTAAATATAGGTAGGTCAACATATAATGTGCAGTGACTCCATTCTTAGTGGTATATAATTATCTGAAGATGTTTAATGACGTATTCTTTTCCCTCTTTCCAAATAAAAAATCAATTGGAAAAGATTTCGGATTATTATAATCGTATAAAAATTTATATATTCCACCATCTGAAGAATTTATGTTCTTTCATATCCTCTAGGATCAATGCGACAATTAACATGAATTATCTCATCAGTTTTATCCATGCGAGAAAATTGCTGTTCATAGCTTCTACTTTCTTATAAATTTGTGTTAAGTCCATTTTCTTGCTACTTGGTGCAGCAACACTTGGAGAAACTCTAGTCAGACACCGAAAGAAACCACGAGTATATATTGGATGCATGAAATCTGGTCCTGTCCTTAATCAAAAGTAAGTGAAATTGTCCTGGATTCATTCTGTCAGAAAAGTTTTAGGAAAGGAATCATCTTGGACATTCTTAACTTGTCACTTTGTTGAGTTGAACAGGGGTGTGAGGTACCATGAACCCGAGTACTGGAAATTCGGTGAGGCAGGGAATAAGTACTTCCGGCATGCTACTGGGCAGCTGTATGCCATTTCAAAAGATTTGGCTACGTATATATCAATAAACCAGTAAGTTCCTCTTTATTTGTAACATGAGATGATGGAGTATTGTGCCTGGATCTAAATTTCAAGCTTTTTCCCATAGTTTCCTTGCATTAATGATGGTTCTGGTTCTTGTGCAAATAATTATCTCAGACATGTTCTGCACAAGTTTGCCAACGAGGATGTTTCGCTGGGGTCGTGGTTTATTGGACTGGATGTGGATCACATTGATGATCGGAGGCTATGTTGTGGCACTCCACCTGGTAAAGCTATATTTTACTTGAAATATGGGAAAACTTTAGTTAAAAAAGAAGAAGAGGAGATTTTCTTGGACTGAATTAGACTTTAATACAATTTATAAAACCCACCAATTACTGTCTTGCTGAAGATACTGGGTTTTCCCTTGTTATGATTAGTGGGGGTTGAGCCTCTGTCACATCAATATTTACACCCTGAAGGAATACACTACGCACCAGAATGAATTGACTAAATATTGGATTGATGTGATTATTTGTTACCATTTCTTGTAAAGTTTGGAGAAATTATCATGTACAGCATGGTGTTTTTGAAAGTTGATATAGAAATAATAGGATTTTCCCAGAAAAATCAATAATTTCATGATGGAAAATCCTATGCAGCTTTTTGATGCTTCTGATTTACAATTTGGAATTCTCAATATGATAGTGACAATTATCATACTGCCACGATCACTATTCAAATGAAAGTGCAGTAGCCTTGTATGGCTATTCTCGAACACATTTATTTCTGTTTCCTCCTGTCAGTTGCTATTTGCAAATTTATAACAAATAAGATTTCCACATGGGTTATCCTCGAGCACATGTGCTCTAAACCTTAGTCTCTGCCAGGACCAAAGCAGAATGGAATTGTGCGAGTACTGAGATACCATTTTTCAAATTCTGACTATTTTTCACTTCTTGTTTCCTCAGATTGCGAGTGGAAGGCACAGGCTGGCAACATCTGCGTTGCGTCATTTGATTGGAGCTGCAGTGGGATTTGCAGATCTGCTGATAGGATTAAGGAGGTCCATCGGCGGTGTGGGGAGGGTGAGAAGGCTTTGTGGAGAGCAACATTCTAGGTGATAGTGCTCTTCCAACCTCAGGAAGATGATGCACTGAAGAATCAGGTGTTTCGAGTCTTTTCTGTATTTTTTTGTGAGTATAGAAACCATGTCATATTACGCCTAATAGAGAGGGAGAGAAAATGCATGTACATTCACGTCCTTGCTCACACGTGTGTGAGGGAGCAGATGCCCTACATCGTGGACTTCTCCATTTTAGCTAAGGAGAGAGACCGCAAAAGCGGCCAGAAGAGGCAAGACCACTAAACAATTCTTTGATACACAGGAAAGCCGATTTGCAAGTTTACAACTCGACGGGCAATGAAGCTAACAATAAACACAAGTCCTGGCAGTGGCTTTTCCAGCTCTCATTCGATTTTGAAATGTTCTATACTCTGTTACCCAGAATCCATTGTAGAAACTCTGCTGTGTCTCGATTAGCAATGCCAAAAGTTGGTGGATTTGATTAGGAGCTTTTAAGCCATGCAGCAATAATGATTCCTATTCTTTCATTTTGTGGTTGATGCAACTCCTAACGAAAAAAAGTAGCAGATGGGCTTATGAAACTGGAAGACATGGGAGGTGTTCGGCGAGGGTTTCAGGGATTCATGGCGGTTTTTTAAAATATTTTTTTATATGAAAATTAATTAAAATAATATTTTTTTATTTTTATAAAATTATTTTTAATATTAATATATTAAAAATAATAATTTTAAATATTATTTTTAAATTCAACGGTAATCCTTGTAACAATTCTTAAAAGTTAATGGTGTATTCGTGGGATTAAAATTTAATTTTTTTATTTAAAATTATTTTTTATATATTTTTAAATAAAATACACTGCAATCACGCTTTTAAATACAATCACAGAAGAAAAAAATATCTTTTCAAAATATCTTAGTAGCGCAGCTTCCATAGACCACAAGTTACTGTAAATACTAGCAACTACCAATTTATTTCAGATCCAGGCCGTAAATAAATAGATAATTATAAACGACACCGTCTATCTTTAATTCACGTGGGGTCCACACAAAGGACTGTAGAGAATAGACAACAATAATAATAAGAGCGAAGAAGTATCCCTTGCTTGCAGCCTGTTATTATTACTATTATTTCCCCTTCTTTTTCTCTCCCTTGCTTCCTTCCGTTCGGATCCGAATTCTGAATTCTTCTTCTCGATCTCGGTACGTTACGTTATAATCTTACTCTGCTTTTCTTCTTTAAACAATTTATTTTTAAAATTGACCGGAATAAGTTTTTTCATCTTCAAAAGAAAAGAAATTGCAGATCATCGCGATGGCTAAAAGCTCGTTCAAGATGGAACATCCTCTCGGTTTGTATTCAAATATTTCTCTGATAAACCCTAACTTTTGTTTTTTTTGTTGTGATCTGTTTCAATCCTGAATAGTCGATTCATCTAGGGTTTAGATTTTGATTTCGGTGTGGAATTATTTAAAGATTGTGTTGTGTTGGATGGATGGATGACAGAAAGGAGGCAGGCAGAAGCTGCTCGCATCAGAGAAAAATATCCTGATAGAATTCCTGTATGTTTGTTTTTAACCCCATTATTGTGTGTTCATGTGTGTTCGGACGGCAAGTCCTTTAGTTTGAAGTTAATATAAGTGATTGATTTTTGTAGGTGATTGTGGAAAGGGCTGAGAAGAGTGATGTCCCTGACATTGACAAGAAAAAGTTAGCCCTCCAAACTTTTTATTACCATGAATTATAGCTGTTAGTATTTTTTTTTTTTGTAGAGCTATTTTACTGTTAAGTGAGTAATCGTGTTTGTATGCTTACATATCATGTATATTAGTCATATGCAGAGTCTGATTTTCTGTTCTGAAGGATTAGAATGGTGTAGTTTCTACATGTTACTCCTTCACCCTTACTTTTATTGACCCTGAAATTGACTTTGTTAGATTTGGGGCTTTATATCCTTTGGCTCCTATTTTGTTGCTGTGTGTTCTAGATCATGCTTAGGTTACATAAATGGCACGTGATTTATGTGAGATCAAAGCTTATGTGCTCATGTATTAACATCCTAGCTGAATGGTAATGAGAAACATAAATCTCACTCTAGGTATTGCTACATGGTTGGAGGGTGCTTAGTAGATGTATTGATGTGTGCTAACTAGTATATTTCACATTTTTTCGCAACCTTTTTTTCTTTGTCATAATGGAAATTAATTTGTAACTTTGGGATGAGTAGATATTTGGTTCCTGCTGATCTCACTGTTGGCCAATTCGTGTACGTGGTCCGAAAAAGGATCAAGCTCAGTCCAGAGAAGGCTATTTTCATCTTCGTGAAGAACATTCTACCACCAACTGGTGAGATAACATTTAGTGTATTTTGATTCAAAAATTTATGAACATTGCCTGTGTTACGGATCTTGTGACGTGAAAATTGGTTGCATTGCTGCAGCTGCCATGATGTCAGCAATATATGAGGAAAACAAGGATGAAGATGGGTTCCTTTACATGAGCTACAGTGGTGAGAACACATTTGGGGTCTATTGAAATGCTACAACGGCACATCTGTGTGTTCGAGCCATGCAAAAAAAAAAAGAAAAAGAAAGAAGGAAGAATCTAGATTACTTGTAAATTCTTTACTGCCTCGGTTGTTTGCTGCTGTCTCCAAGTAACACTGGTCTCTGACTTTCCCTTTTATCTTTGGATAATTTGCTGTCTATATTAAGTAAATCACTTTTCTCCAATTTGCGTTCATGGCTGTTTATGTCAATTCTGCGCTGAGTGCATGGCTTGCAGTTCTCCCTGTGTTCTGGTTGATTTTGGATTATTTGCCTGACTGGTTATTTTACATTGATGCATGAACAAGGTCTCTTTAGAAAAAGAACGAATAAATTAATAAACGAGGCCGGGAATTGTTGGTTCAGATGATTTTCTTGTACAGTTTTTACTCTGTCAAATCAACCCAAACGACGTTGCTTTGTGCTGTTTCTGCAGAAAACTGCAACCAACTGGCCCCAAGACATGGAAGTTTGGTTGGCTAGTCCAAGAAATCAAATTAAAAGGATGGCATGTGACCAAATAATTCGAGATCGGCTTAATTGAATTTTGAAGAGTTCGAAAGGGATCTTTCGCATAATGATTAAAAAAAAAACATTTTTAACTATTTCATTGTAACAAAGAAAAAAGAAAGGAATATCGTAAATAAATGTATCTCCATGGATTTGTAGATCATCCTGTCTAGGTCTCTTTTTAACCCCTCCGTTACCATCCAGCCTATTCCAGTATGCCATTTTTCAGAGCTCTACAAATTATTTTGAAGTCTTTTTCTGGTACTGGTTCTTGACCCATTTGATACCAACCGAAGTTCCACTCTTTACCTTCTGAGCAGCTGTCTTGGCCTTGTCGAGTCCTGTTGAAGCTGCTGCCTTGACCCCCGCCATCTTCTTGCTGGCGTTACCATTGTTATGCCCTATTTTCGCCATGAATTTCTCATCGTCTTCCTTGCTGAAACTTCCTGAACCCCACTGATCAGCCCAGCCTGGCGCCTTGCTTCCCATGATTGTATTTTCTGCAGTTGTATCATAAAAAAAAACTGGAGTTAATTCCAAGAAGAAGAAAAAAAAGAATGAACTGGAACTGTAGTAACGTAAATTGCATGACACTGCACATCATGCTCTCGGTATCATTTCATTTAGAACTGACATGGATCGTATGCTTCCAGACCCATAACATTATGAACACAACGAAACTCCAAATCTACCAGCCAATACAGAAGTCATCTCCAGCCTAAATCTATGTTTTGGCAAAGCCCAATTCCCTTTACGAACAGAACCAATATCCCATCTCTCAATTTTTATTTTTTTTTAATATTAACAGATCTGATCCAAAAACCTTAAATATATAATCTTGAACCAACTATGGAATTCAGTAATTCATCAAAATGATCAAAAAAAGGAGAAGAAGAAGAAGAAAGAACAGCGATTTAGTTCTCTATTTTGCGTAGATCGTGTAAACATGAAATTACGTGCGTGTCAATAGAGAACAACAATATTGAGAAGTATTTGTAACAATTTTAATCACAATTCAAGGATAAGAATTCAATTTTTAAGAGAGATGCAGTTACAAATATATTCAAGAATCTTATAGGCATCATGAATCTAGACGAACAAACTATTAATTCGACAGCATAAAAAAGGAAATGAGTAATTTAAACAATTTGTATAATTAACAAGAGTTCATCCAAACAGCATGACTGACAGACACTCTGTGATTACAAAGTTCATATATATATACATATATGTGAAAAATGAAACGTCGATCACATGAAGAACAGAAAAGATTGAGAAATGAAGGGCATAAACCATAAAATGAAACTCTAACCCTTGAAACACACAGAAGAATCTCAGAGAGAGTACCTTGGGGAAAGAGTTTGTGAGGAGTGAAATCAGCTGAACGTGATGCGAGGGTTTTTTATGGGTTTGGATAAAAATATCAAATTGGTTCTTGGGAAGGTTGAGAGAAAGTGCGAGCGTTTATGAAAATGTTTTGGGCGATCGCACGTTTTTATTCGTTGGCTTCTTAGCTGTATTACACGCATTCCATGTCTTGCACCGAGAGCTTGCTTTATAATGCGGCAATATTTTTTTTAAAAGTATTCTTTATTTTAAAATATATTAAAATAATATAGTTTTTATTTTTTAATTAGCAAAACAATTTAAAAATATTAAAAAAAATTAAATCACAAAAAACAAACCACAGGATTAGGAAGTCATACCTTTATTTTATTCTTTTAAAAAAGTCATTTTTGACCCTTCCCCCACACCTTCCCCACTCGAATCTCTGTTTTCTCTCCTTTTCTTAAATTGTGTTTGTTTGGTGAAAAATGTTTTAATAATAAAATATACTTTTTTTTTAATATTAACTCATAGTATTCACTAAATACTATTATATATTTAGTATGCAATTTCTTTTTATTTGAGCATATAAATTCTTAAATTTTATATAATCAAGTGTTTCTGTTAGATTTCGTTAAATATATATTGATATAGTTGTTAATTGACATTATATATGAAGAAGTTTTATTTTCTTATATATATCATGTGGGACATATTTAATCAAGTTAAATAAGATTAAAAAAACAAAAAAAAATAGAAATTTGTTCAAATTAAAATAAAATAAGAATAGAATATTATTGTAAAATTAAGTTTTTCTTTTTTTTTTTCCGGTTTCCGCACCTGATTTATCATTTCGGGCCTCAATTCTTTGAATTCTAAATTTGCTTAATAATTTCAAAGGAGTTGATCATTAATTTGGAAAAATAATGCAACTGGAAAAAAAAATTCTGATTATAAAAAAAAAGGTAAAAAAACTTTTGTTTTGCATTTCAAAAATATTTTTGAAGAAATTTAAAATTTTTTATTTTTTTATTTTAAATTAATATTTTTTTGGTGTTTTTTTATTTTAATATGATGATATTAAAAATAATTTTTTAAAATTAAAAAAATATTATTTTAATATATTTTTAAATAAAAAATAATTATAATCATACTCTCGCGTGCGTGAATACATTTAAAATGTTTAATTAGCTAGCACATCAAGCAGCGGGGACAGTGTTCAATTCTTTGATGCAGGCGGAGGAAACCCGTCGATGCGCCGTAGAGCGGCGATCTATTTTTCAGAGTTTCTTACTTTAGATGCGAGGGAACCCTTTTTGGATTTGTTGCTCTTGTATTCAAGATGGTAATTGATATCTTTAATAAATTGTTTCATGGTTAAAAAAATTTGTCAAATTTTAAGTCAATGTACAATAAAATTATTAAATTA
>Ga0325414_1004803_pt1 | contig 14191 bp, 14 predicted proteins | sample PopdelMetagenome_8_FD_206183 | JGI IMG/M metagenome (GOLD analysis project Ga0325414, IMG submission 206183) | Populus deltoides microbial communities from Bellville, Georgia, United States - Leaf-PdKOR-R3 | ecosystem: Host-associated > Plants > Phyllosphere > Phylloplane/Leaf | place: USA...
CCTGAAAACGCTTTCTTTACCACATAAGGACCCTCATTGTTTGGCGCCTATTTACTCTGATCTTCTCCTGGTGAAGGCAATATTTTCTTTAGTACAAGATCTCATTCGTGGAATCCTCGAGGCCGGACCTTCTTATCATATGATTTGGCCATCCTTTTTTGGTATAGTTGATGATGATAGATTGCAGTTATCCTCTTTTCACTGATAAATTCAACTTTGTGGATATCCAAGTTAGTTTTTTTAACATCCTGTTTTTTGGTATTTTGGTGAAGGCATTAATCCCATCACTAAAAAACTAATTTCTTCACTAATTAGTTTTTTTAACATCCTGTTGACCTTAAGATTTCGAGACACAAGATCCCACTGTTCACAAACTACAAACTACAAACTACAAACCTAAAAACCTCTTCAAAAAGCCATGGCCAACCAAAATCAACATGGACATCCCTCACACAACCAAAACACCCAAATCCTTCCACCTCCACGTACCTTGTCCTACACATACCACCCTCAACCCCATAAGTTCTACTTGGAGAGATATCCAAGTTACCTTTCCTACCATGATCTACAAGCTCGCCTTCTCCAAATTGGATCTGTCTAAAGCCTTTTTATTGTAAGAAAACCAAACAAAGCTGGAAAACGATTTGTGTTTTGTACCTTTCCTCTAAAGACTCAACTGATGATCTACTTTGTAGCTTAAACAATATTTGGTTTGACTGTTATAAGTTGCGGGTCAACTTAGCAAGATTTGAAACAAGACACACACCTAAGGCAAAATCCCACAAAATCCCTTTAAACTTGTAGTTAGACTGCAAAGCCCACCTTTTAGAACAAGAGACCACCGTACCTATGCGGCAGTTCTGCAAACTATGGATACCCCGCACCATCTAATGTCTGCGCAAGAAAATTTTCTTCCTCAAAAGCCACCTAAACTTGATTCGATGAAAGAAACTGTCATTTACTCTTCAAAACCATCATGGTTGAACAATTGTTTGCTTGCATCCATATCTGCAAGTGCAGAATATGGAAAGATTCAAGATTACCTTATTAGTTGTGATATTCAATCAATAGGAATGAGATTTCTTGGTGCTTTACAGGTTCTGATCCTATTTGAAGAACATCCCTTCATGATGCATGCTCTTGAGGCTGACTTGCCTTGTTGGGACAAATATATTGATGATATAAAGCCATGGCTATCTACGGATTGTGGTATTGATAGGTTAGCATCGATCTCCATACAAGGATTGCTAATATTTGGATAGAATAGAAACTGTCGAACAACTCTTCTCAGATCTATAGGAGATATTATTGGCTTTGACCGTTTAGGCCTTAGACGCTTAGCCTTTGTATCTTTACGTTTATTGTTGGGTACAAGAAGTGAAGAAGATATAAGGAAGACAATCATCTTGCACATTGATAGGGAAGATCATACCATTTGAATTGACTGTCATAACTCATTTTTGGGTTATTCCCCAATTTACATTTTTTTTCTCTTTAAAAAATACAAAAAAATAAAAAATATTATCAAAAAAATATAACAGTGAAAAGAGGATGCCAGAACGCTCAAAAAATGGTCAAAAATTGGTTGAGGAGGTTCTAAAATACAAAGATTGAAATTTGACAGTTTTTTGTTGACCGATGAGAGCCTTGTTGATGATGAAAATTCAATTCGAGGAAGAAAAGTCTAAAATCAGATGTTTATGGACTCATTTAAATTTTATTGAAGGTTTAATTGAATTTATGAAGAGTTTCAATGCAAGAAAATTTGATTTTAAAGTCAATTTGGGCTTTAATTGGAAGAAATTAAAGTTATGGGTCAAATTATAATTTTTGAGAGTTAATTTGGTCAAATCAGGGGCTTAATTGCATAAATATTGAAGTTTGATGGCCAATTAGGGACTTAATTGAAGAAATCCGAAACCAAGGACCAAAATGCAAAACACACGTAAATAGAGAGGCTGCAATTAAACCGAATCAGGGGCCAAATTGAAGAAATTAGAAGTTTATTGATCAATTGAGGGTCAAATTGCATAAATTTAAGACCAAGGACCAATGTGAAAAAGGAGGCCAACTTTAGAGCCGAAAATTGAATTTGACAAGTATGCAATTGAATTGATTTTTACAATCAAAATTGCAATTGAGGACTCGATTGAACAAATTACAAATTGAGGACCAATGTGAACTCTGACATGTTTTTGCCGCCTTTTCCTTTTAAATGAAACAGCGTGTTTTTTTGTCCAAAACGGTGTCGTTTCATACACTATTCACGCAAAAAAAAGACCCAAACGGTGCCCTTTTGAACAGCATTGTGGGTCTTCTTCTTCCCCTGGATGTGCAAGGTAGGGGAAGAAGAAGATTTTTCTTCCCCTTGTTTTCACTGACTTTCTTCCTCTAAAAAGCATCAAAAAGACGCCAACCAAGGACCCCCACTTGCCTAAAGTTTCCACGTGTTGAAGAAAAGGGAGTAGATGTGTCCCTCGGGTGATGGAGAGGCAGCTGCACAATGACCGCCCCTGCCTCTCTCTCCCCTGTTTTTCCTATAAATACAGGGGAAGAGAGCAGAAAAAAAGGGAGCACAAGAAGAGAGGTGGAAGACCGAAAAAAGAAAAGGAAGAGGGAAAGAGGCAGAACAGAAGAGGGAAGGAGCTGAAGACCGAAAGAAAAAAAGAGAGAAAAAAACAGAGGAAGAAAGAGAAAAAAAAAGCAAAGAAGAAGAGGAGAGAAGAGAGAAAGACCGCCGCCTGGAGCCACCGTTAGCATCACCGTCTCCAGCTAGCACCACCGTGAGCCTCCACAGCAGCCACCACGTGTCAGTTCCCCCACCTCTCTCTTCTTCCTTCTCCTCCTTCGCTTCCAGCCTCCACCGTTCACATAGCATGTGAACAGTGGAGAGCCACTATTCATGGCTGGGCCAATTTTGGCCCAGCCTGAATAGTTGGGCCCAACTTAAATAGCTGGGTTCAGCCCAAGAAAAAGAAAAGAAAAGAAAAAAAATTAAAAAACTTTCTATTTTTTTTCAATTGTAATTTTCTGTGTATTTTTCTACTAAATTTTGCTTAATATTGGTTTGTATTTTTATACCGTAAAAATACAAATCTGATATTAAAATACCCGATTTTCGTCAAAACTTCCCGAAATACAAAAAAATTTGAAAAAAGAAAAAAATATCTTTTTGCATACGGCCAAGTGTCTCAAAGCTAAGAAATCATATTATGTTTTTTCATACACCAAAAAACAATGTTTTAGCATGCATTTGGCTTTAATAACCATTTTATTAAAGTCAAGAGAACATTGATCAAAATTTCAAAAACAACAAAAATTTTATTTTGTTTGCCTTTTAGTGTCCGATGTACGACATTACACGTAATACGTATTCCAGATATTAAATTCTTTTTTTCAGGACGCTAGAACGGTTAGGTTTTACCCTATCAAGATAAGAACCTCCTTATTCAGAAAGGCTTTTCTTGAATCTAAAACAGGACCAACAATTAAATAACGCAATCAAAACCTTAGATTTTATCAGACAATAAAACAATACAGCTTACCTTAGGTAGGGCGTATTTGGGTGTAATACCTTCCTTTTACCCAACTAGTCTCCATACCACATCTCTGAGACCAGTTAGGGTTTCTAGTGACCAAAATACGAGGTGGCGACTCGCATTCCAATTTTCCACTGATACGAGCCAAGAATTCCTTATTTTCCCATATTTGCAGATAGACACGATATACCTCTTGAGTGGTGGATAATCGCCGCGACGCCGCACATGTGCGATATTGATGAAATTGATAGTCTTCACTATCCCATGGCTGACTCAATTTGCTACTCCATTGACACCTTTCATAGTAACTTAGTTTTGGAAAATGGGTACAGAACCTGTGGATCTCAATCTAGTTTTGATGGAACTATAGCAAATATTCCAGTTAAAACTACTCATAACGTGAGGCTTGATACGAGGGAGAAAATTAAATCTATTTCAAATTGTGAAGAGGAGGCAACTGCTAAACCACATCTAACTGGTGATCCAGCTCATAGGGAGGCTACCTATTCGGCTCCAACTAGGCTCTAAGACCATAACTCTCTTGTTATCATAAATGCACTACAACAACTAGGGGGCAAGTCCACTTCCCAACAATGTCTACATATTGTTTCCCTGAAATTTCAGGATATACTCAAAACTTAAATCATCACATCAGCACTACTAGCAACAATGCTGCAGATGTAAGCAAGGTGCAAGACTCTAATGTTAAAGCTCATCATTTGGTGGACCTTGTTCATGTTACTTCGAGTCACCCCCTTATGTTAGAAGCCCAACTTAGTTTAGGTACTTACTGCTCTGACTCCTTCGACAGTACCTCCTCTTTTTCTTACTCCAATTATGATTTGGCTCATAAGTCAATTCAAGATACATAGCCCTAAACAGATGAAGCAAGCCAACCCTTAAAGTTGGGTTCTACCATATATACCAACTATAGAGATCTTACACAACAGGACAACAATTAAGTGAAATTTTCCTCAAGACAAAGAAAGACGAAACTTTGAACAATTCATGGGACTTTACAGAAACATGCGGATGACATAAAAGAATCTACATATGACTTAGATGTTCACATGGGAAATAGACACCATTTTCAAAATGTTGGGGGCTCTCATAAACATCTTTGTATAAACACAATCCGTACAATCAGGAGATGAAGAAACTAAAGTGAGTTTAGAAGATCAAGAAGTTTAGGGTACGGTCCAGATTGAGGAAGCTTTACTTATTAGGGACAATTCCAACCTTTATGTTTTTGAAGGAGATATTTGGAAACAACTTCAACAAGAGAAGGTTGATTGGAGGGTTGTCCAGTAAGTCCTTTGTTTCCTTTGCTTTGGTTAGGATTTTTTCTATTTTCTTTATGAAGGTCCTTTCTTGGAACTTATATGGACTGGGTAGGGCTGGAAATTACTGGTTGTGGGTAGGCTTATTGATATTTATAATATTGATGTGTGCTTTTTTCTTGAAATAAAAATTAAGACTTACATAAACTCTTTCATCTTACATGTTTGGAACAATAGCAATGTTTAAGACTTACATAAACTCTTTCATCTTACATGTTTGGAACAATAGCAATGTTAATTGAGCTTGTAACGAGGCTAAAAAAAGTAGAAGAGGTATGATTGCTCTTTGGGATAATACAAAATTTCAGATTTTATCTGTTGAATATGGTTATGGGTGGATTGGTCTGTATGGTCAGCATATGCAAAGTGGTTTTATTTGTGCTATTGTTGGTATGCCCCTTGTTCTATATCCAAAAAATGAGATCTTTGGGACAACTTGTGTATCCTTAGACATGCCTTTCCTATTTTATGGTTGATGATGGGAGATTTTAATAAGATTTTAAATCAGATTGATAGAAGCAGTGGTTATCTTCACATCAAGGGCTCTTCAGCTTTTAGGGATTTTCTGGATTCTTGTCACCTTATTGAGTATCAACTAACTGGGGGTTATTGCACTTGGTTTAGGAATTACTTGATGAGCAAACTAGACCATGCTTTCTCAGATGACTCCTTTCTTCTTTAGTTCTCCAATGTAATGCTCCATCGATTACCTAGAGAAATGTTAGATCATTGCCCATTACTAGTGTCTGATTGCCTCCTAGAGAGTGGTTATTGTCCTTTTAAATTTTTAGATTTTTGGCTTCAATTTCCTAACTTCAAAACATTATTAAAGGCTTTTAGTTTGATAGGTGTACTATGTTCCTAAGTCACTTCAGATTCATTAAGAAGTTTAGCTTTGTAGCAGCTCAACTTCGGCGATGGAACAAAGATGATTTTGGTGATCAGGAGCACAAACTTCAGATTGTGATTTCCCAAATTGATGATCTAGAGAGAAAACAAGAGGTTAATCCTCTATGTCCCTTAAATAACCTCAAGCTTGAATCTCTTATAAGGGATAAATGGACCTACAGTAACAGAGTTGAATGCAAGTGGAGGCAGAGATCTAGACAATTGTGGTGTAAGCTAGGGGATCATAATACTAGGTTTTTTCATTTGATAGCTAACTTTAGAAGAGCCAAATCTCAAATTATAATGATCAATCATAAGGGGGCTAAACTTCGATCTTTACCAGAAGTCAAATCCACTGCAGTTGATTATTTTTATAATCTATATAAAGCTCCAATTAGGAAGAAAGCAGAGATGGGTCCTATAAGTTTTAAAAGGTTAAATCAAAGTTTTCTCTTTGACTGAAGAGATGTGCCCTTGGATGAAATTAAAAGATGTGTGTGGGATTGTGATGGTTCTAAGAGTCCTGGTCCAGACGGTTTCAATTTTAAATTCTATAAGCTCACTTGGGATTTTATTGCAAAAAACTTATTAGACCTGATCACTGAATTTTTTAGAACAAGGTCTATGCTAAAAGGGGTTAACCTGTCCTATATCACATTAGTGCTGAAATAGAAGGTTACTTTAGAATTCAAAGAGTATATTATTGTGAAGCTTTTATCCAGCAGACTAACAGGAAGTAATAGGCAGCTTGATTAGTGACAATCAGACTGCTTTTATAGCAGACAGATAAATTGTTTAGGGTTTTATGATAGTTAATAAAGTTGTTTATAATCTAAAAAGAAGTTGAAGATCAGGTCTCATATTCAAGGTTGATTTTTAGAAAGCCTTTGATTCAGTTCTATGTGATTACATTGATGAGGTGATGACTTACATGGGTTTTGGTGCTAAATGGAGAGGGTGGATTTCCTCTTGCTTGTCTACTAGTCAGGTATTAGTCTTAGTCAATGGCTCTTCTTATTGCCCTTTCTTTTTAATATTGCTGTTGAAGGTCTATCTATTCTTTTTCAACATGCGACAGCTTCAAACATCTTTCGAGGTATTGATTTTGGCTTTAATAACTTCTTAAGTCACCTACAATATTCAGATGACACTCTTGTCTATATGCCAGCTGGTTTGCATGCCCTCTAGTCAGTTAAAAGAGTCTTAAGGTGGTTTTCCCTATGCTCAGGCTTGCACATTAATTTTTTTAAGAGCTCTCTTATAGGACTCAATGTTGATGACTCTTGTTTGAACGAGTTTGCAAAATCAATTTACCGCAGGCATGATTCTCTTCCATATAGTTCCTGGGGATGCCTTTGGGGTCTAATCCTAGAAGGATTTCAACATGGAAACTCGTCATTGATAAGTTTTGAAAAAAACTCACTTCGTGGAAAGGGAGAATATTAAGTATGGCCAGTCACATTTGCCTTATCAAAAGTGTGTTGAACTCCCTTCCTTTATACTTCATGTACATCTTCCTTATGCCAAAAGGTGTGTGATTTTTATTTACTTCCATCCAACACAAATTCTTAAGTCAAGAACTGTCAGAATAAGAAAAATTTCCAAAGTCTAATGGAATGTGGTTGTTAAAGATAAGGATAGGGGTGACCTTGGGATTAGGTCATTGATAGCTAAGAATAAAGCAATGATTTTCAATGGATTTAGAGGCTCTCTCTTCCTGGTAATGAGCTATGGAAGAAGATGATACTCAATAAATTCAAGCTAGTGTTTGAAAATGGTCTCCCTATTTTTATTAGAAGATTGTCTTATATCTAGAGGGACATCACATCCCTTATGAGTTCAACAAACTCTGCCTCTTCAGCTTTAGCAAATAACTACAGATTTGTAGTGGGAAATGGCTCTCTAACTTGGTTTTAGTCTGATGTTTGGTTTAGTAGCTCTTTATTGAAAGTCATTTACCCACGACTCTATATTCTCTCCACTAAACTGAATGCCACAATTGTTGATATGGGAAATTAGGAGCAAGGGCAATGGAAGTGGGAGCTAGCTTGGAGGAGATAATTGTTCCGCTTCGAAACTAAACATGTCGTCTACCTTTTCTCATCTCTAGAAAGCTTTCGGCTAAAGGCAATAACTTCAGATAAGAAAGTTTGGTCTTCATCAGTAGATGGAGGTTATATAATTAAAACTTGTTCTTTACTTATTAACAGAATTTTGAATCCAGGGCTTAAAATTTTTAAAGCTTTGATATGGCAAAAAGGGGTCCCTCATAAGGTTCAATCTTTTCTTTGGCTAGATGTTCAGAATAGATTATGCATTAAGGATTTCTTACTTTGCCGTAATATAATCCCAGTTGGTCAAGCCTTTTGTATTTTTTGTGAAAATGAGATTGAAACTTCAAATCATCTTCTCCTCTATTGTAGATTAGTGTGGAAATTATGGATGAAATTCTTGGATTTGTGGGGTATTAATGGTTTCCTTCCCTGCTGTATGGATGATCTATTACATTAGTGGCCCAACCTAGTGCTTGAAAAATTCCAGCATAAGGTTTGGTCTATTCTTTTTTGTTGTGTTAACTGAAGTATATGGCTTATAAGGAACAAGGTCATCTTCAATGATGGAACTGCGACCTTCGAATACAGTTTCTCTTTAATTCTTTTTTCGCCTCTCGAATTGGCTCAAGTCTGTAGATAAGTTCTTCATGGCTACTAGCACTGCTTTAATTATGAGGCCTGAAGGTATTATAGATTGGTATCACACCAAATCAAGGCTTTAAGCGTGATGTATCAGCTCATTCAATCCTGATGATCTTTTTTGGTTATGTATCTATTGTCTTTCCTTTTCTTTCTTTTTGTGTTTACTTTCTATTTTTATGATTATCTTTTATTTTCTTCCATGTATATTGTTTTTTGCTACCTTCTAGTTAGCCCTTTCAATATATTGACTTCTTCCAAAAAAAATCTTCACTAATTAATGGGTATTAGTCTTATCACTGGGGAAATAAATCATTCATTCATTACCAAGTATTAGCCCCATCAGCATGAAACTAATTTCTTTGTAATAAATTACAATTTAAGTATGATATATCAAAACATTTACAACATGATACAATGATACACTAGGGAAGAAAATAACAAGGTGTATGACACTTATCTGCTGTTGGAACTTGAGTAGTATCTCTCTACAGCTACACAGCTCCTATGGCCTCTTATGTGTTGGCCTCTCATGTATCAACAAATATATCACATTATTCTTCCATTGCCTACTCATTCTGCATAATATTATTTTAAATTTACTTTCATCAATTAACTCTTATTTTCAATTAAATTCTTGTTTTAATCATATTTTCAACTTGTATTTAACATCCAATTTCACATTTTCTTACTACCATTTTGCTTCCAACTTATATTTCTCAATTACATGGTATGTATTAAATCCAAATAGTTTTTGAAACCTCAAGCTTTCACTCGAGCCTTTGGCTTTGAAACCAATAAAAAAAAACATACGGTTACCTCATCACATACCTTGACTAATTACAAATCTAACTTGCATAAGAGACCAAATCACCTTTTTCCTAAAGAAAGATTTTTATCCTGGGAATTATGAGAAATTAAAAACAAAATTGTTTCAAGTATACATCAGGTATATTTATTTTTTCAAAATCCAAGACAATAAATTTTGGAAAATTCATTTGAGCCATAGATGAAATTATAAGCTAACATTTTTTTCTTAGACTATACATTGTCAATCATCAACAAAATATATCAAAGATATGTCTTAGGGTCAAGACCAAAGAAAGACCAAAGAAATATTTTCCATGTTATATCTTAGTGATTTCATGCCAACCTTAAGACATGAAAAATGATTTCTTAAAAACTATTTATTGAATAATTTTGCAAAGTTATTAACAAAAAATGATGATTCATGCATTTCTTTTTCAAGTCCTTTAGAAAAATGAGCACATCTAGGTCAGCAGAGGCAATCCAGTTTGAAAAAGCATAATGAACAATAACAGTCAAATGATGATTACATGAACTTCATCAAAACCATGAATGACATTTGATATTGAACAATGTCTTTTAATGATAGCTAAAATAATGAGCACAACTAGATTAGTTAGGGGCAATGACACTTAAAATAGTCCATGATGGTGGAGGATTTAGCGAACTCTATTAGTAATTAAGAGTAACACCACACTTGGAGTACATCTTTATGGTTGAAATATGGTTTACACCATGAGTGTGTTTTGATGAATGCTGAAAGGATGCACTTAATCAGATCAGCAAGGAGCAATTTGAAATGGTCCCTGGTAGTAGAGGATTTGATGAGCTGCTTCAGAAAATATGAGTACGAAAGCATCGCTTCTCCATTAAAATAGATAATGAATGAGCAATGGTGCAAGAATACCACATTTGAGAAGCATCATCCGATAAAAGGATAATATTTATGGCATAAGGGCTAGGCTATATGAAAAAAAAAATCTAGACATGTTAATAACATAGGCAAAACTCTTGAGAGTTGAAGAGTCAAGAGATCAAAAAGACTCATCTCAGACCGTTTTGAAAATTTCATAACTAAACAGGTCACTCATTATAATGAGATAATTCTAAAAAATTTCTATATTTTTCACAATTAGGTATGTCACCCGTTACAATGAGACATAACAAAAAAATTTCAAATTTTTCTCACACAAGTAGGTCACCAGAAATAATTGAACCATTTTAAAAAATATAGTTTTTTTCACATCTAGGTTGGTCACCTAAACAATTCGGCCATTTCAAAACATCATTTTGTTTACAAGCTTATTACATAAAGCCTTAACAAGACTTTGATTTTAATTGAATGAAATTGAAAAAATCCAAAAGCTAGGGACTACAGTTAAGAAGGTAAAGATATTTCAGGGACTAATTGATTTTTTTATGTAACTTTTTTAAAGTTTTTTTTTAATTTAGTCAATCCAATCCAATTAATTCTAATTGAGTCTAATTGAATTAATTTGATTCAATTTAATCCCAAATCAATTTATGATCATATTTCAATTGAAGTTAAATTGACTCGAGTAATTTAACCATATTGCAATTTCTCAATTCCAGCTCTTGTTTCCTAATACATCAGCCAAATTTATTCAAAATAATTCAATTTTGTAGTTATAAATTAGGCCTTTAAAGTCTAGATTTTGATCTAGAAAATCAGGTCTTGATCTCTTCCATAATCAGCCAGCATTTCAATAAAAATAAAATAAAATCACCATCCTTCATATTAGTCCTCTCTAAGGTAAAAATATACAGGGACAAAAAAAAAAACAAAGACCACACATCTAGCTCTGTCTCACACACTTCAAGACATACAAAAAAGAACCCAAACAAAGCTACTCTCTATTTGTTTTGTCCAACAATCATCTTCTCCATCACACACCCATTTTCCTCACCTCTCTCAGCCTCCTCCACTATCAACTCAACCTCTCCTTTACCAATATAGCCAACACCCCTCTATTAATGCTAACAACAACCTCCTTTAATTGATGACCTATTATAACCTTTTAAACCACTAGTGTAGACATCCCCTCAAACTTTCTATTTTTCTTGACCACCAACGCAGTTGTCACCCTTTCCTATAAAAAACTAAATGATAACCTCTATATCCTCAAAACTAAATAACATAATAGCTAGCCAAAACATCCCACGCCCATAACCCTATCTTTCCAATTTCTCCTGCCACTGACCACCTTAAAACAACAATCACAATGATCACCATCAATTCCAATAGTAGTCACCGTGACTCATCTTATAGATCTTATTGTCAACTTCATCCATACTTACAACCAATAACTCCTTTCTCTCTAGCTCCCACTATCATTAAGCTACTTCCCAAGGTAACACAATAGTAGTGAACCATCACAAACCCAACTCCATTTCTCACATTGATAATAACCCCTCTCTTCTCAATTATAGATCCAACCACCATCTATCAAACCTCTCCCTCACTGTCACTGAAAAAACTTGCAATTGCACCACAATAGTACAAAACCACAACAACAACAACTCTCATAATGGAGAGAAGATGAAGAAGAGAGAGAGAGACAAAGAGATGAGCAAACCTTCAACTAACCAGATCTCCTTTAATAGATGTTCATTTGTTGCACAATAAGTAAATGATTGAAGAAGAGATAAAAGAGATTTTTTTTATTAAATGTAAGAATATATATTAAAAATCAAAAAAATATACAGCTCCAAGAATCCAGAGAAACCCATAATAAAATACAACTCTGAAGAACTAGAGAAAACCAGAAAAAAAAAAAACCAAAAGCTTCCTAAAATAATGGTTAGAAAAAGAACCAAATCCTAGATAGGGTGCCCAAACTAACCAAACAAATAGGATCCATAGAAGCATAACAAAGAAGCACATAAATGCAAACCAAAAGGGATAAAAAGTCTAACGCCAAATTATTTGGCAACAATAAACAACCCAACACGTACTTCTTGCATGGCCAATACAGAAGCATGCAGTCACAGTAACGAATGAGAATGATTTTCGTGGAAATGAAGAACCATGAAGAACAAGATTTGGAACTTGCGAAAGACAGAATCAACTGACTGGGACACATGCTCGAATATTCTCATGTTCCTTTCATTTCAAATTAAGTGCACAAGAAGAGCAAGATAAACTCGTCTCATTCTATGGTGCAACCTTTTACTCCGGCCAGACAAACCTCTAATAGTAGAAGAAAGTGAGGACATAAAGCGAGTCAGGTGAAGCTAGTGCTTGATACGGCTCCATAAGAGAGAAGACCAATCACAACTGAAAAACAGGTGAGCATGGGATTCATCTTCTCGATTACAGAGGACACAAATAGTATTAGTGGAGAGGAAGCTAAGGCGATCACGAGTTCTCAGCTTACCAAGAACAGCAAGCCAAAGGATAAACTTGTACCGAGGTAAAGACCACTGCTCCCAGACAACACTATGCCAGCTGACAGTAGAACTTTTAAGAAGAAAGAACTCATAAGCATTAGCAATAAAGGAACTAGGCCCCTGATACCAATGATGAAGAGTAGCGATAGTCTCAGGAATACCCTCAAGTTGGACTACAAGCTGGTCTTTAAAAGAGCACAAGGATTTTCGTAGTGGGGAGGAAGAGTGCAGCCTCTCTGAAAACCATAAAGAGTTATGTGGAAGGTAGAAGTGATCAACCTAGCAAATCAAAATAGAATCTAACTTAAGATGAATGTTCTACAACTGCTTAGCTCAGAAACATTTATTCCTAGCTTTAATATCCAACAGCCCTAGACCTCCTTCTAATTGGGGCAAACAAACCTTATTCCAGGCAGCAAGAATAGAGTGATTAGAGGAGGTGCTACCGAACCAGAGAAACCTGCGACAAAGGCTATTAATCTTATTGATAACCAGAGTATGGATAGGAAAATAGTAAGCCAGAATTGAACCATGCCCCATGCCTTGCAAGACAGATTTGATGAGCTCAAGCTGACCAGCATAGGATAACCGTTCCCCATCCAACTCTGAATGAAAGATTCCAGTTAATGAAGGAGGGGGAAATACTGAATGGTTAACAGGAAATGGGGACTGAGAGGCATACCGAGGTATTTAAATGGAAACTGACCTTCAGAGAACCCGGTGAGCTGAAGGAAAGAAAGTTTGTTGGCTTCACCGATACCACCAAAAAAGATAGAAGATTTAGCGGCATTAGCATCTAGGCCAGACATATGACCAAAAGAGAGGAGTTGTTGATGAAGGATGCTAACACACAAAATATCAGACCTATAAAGAAAAAGGATGTTATCGGCAAAAGCTAAATGACTTATGCCTAGGGCTCTGCATTTTAGGTGGAAGTTGAAAGTAGTCTGTTGAGTGCTAAGAGTAAGCATTCTGGAAAAATATTCCATACAAGCTAAGAAAAGATAGGGAGAGAGAGGATCCCCTTGACGAACACCGTATTTACCATTGAAAAAACCAAATAAATCTCCATTGACTGAAACAGAATAGGAGGCAGTCTCCACACACTGCATAATAAGAAAGATAAAATGATTAGGGAAGCCCAATAAAAGAAGAACAGTGCGCAGGAAAGACCACTGGATAGTGTCAAAAGCCTTTCTAAAATCAATCTTGATAATACATTTTGGGGAGGATCGCTTGCGCCCATAATGACGAAGAAGCTCCTGCATGAGGTGGATGTTATCGGCCATCTTTCTAACACCAAGAAATGCATTCTGAGTAGGATTGATGATATCACCCAGAACATGAGCCATACGACCTGCAAGAATCTTAGAGATGACCTTATAAATCACATTGCAGCAAGAGATAGGGCGGAAATCAGCTGCAGAGTTAGTAGTGGTAGATTTAGGAACCAGGAAGATGATGGAATGATTGACTTGCTTAAGCATTTTCCCAGAAGCAAAGAAATCTTTAA
>Ga0325414_1004805_pt1 | contig 14189 bp, 6 predicted proteins | sample PopdelMetagenome_8_FD_206183 | JGI IMG/M metagenome (GOLD analysis project Ga0325414, IMG submission 206183) | Populus deltoides microbial communities from Bellville, Georgia, United States - Leaf-PdKOR-R3 | ecosystem: Host-associated > Plants > Phyllosphere > Phylloplane/Leaf | place: USA...
TTGTTAAGATTAATGAATTTATCTAGATCTTAAGGCTGCCATTGGATTAAATCATTAGTGCGGACACTGTGATTATTTGTTGGTTAGGGTTGGTTATACAGCGGATCCTTTAATTAACCAATGTTAATAAAAGATAAAAATTCAGAATAAAAGCTGAAGTTTCGTTTCAAGGATCGGTTCTGATTTCTGTAGGTGGATGTGTGCTTGTAACCAAGGTTTGCTTTCTTGATATATTTCAGTTTTAATTGATTTTGTTTGTTAGTTTAATTTCCACCATAGTTTAAGATCATTGCAAATCAAACCCCCCCCCAATTACATAACGTATAGTATAAAAATCTGAACTAAACCTTCCTCGTGGGATCGACCCCTTGCTTGCTCTATACTATCTTGTGTGTTTTAAGCTAGGGTAATTAATTTGTGCAACCACGACATCGCAACAATGAACTTAGGAAAAGAAATGTCAAAGTGACGTATTTTTCTTTAAAGATTTTTAGTGTCAAAGTAACTCAGTTTTCGTTGATGATTTTCAGTGTCAGTTTTCGTTGATGATTTTCAATGTTAGAATGACTTAGTTTTCATTGATGATTTTTAGTGTCAGAGTCACTCAGTTTTCGTTGATTATTTTCAGTATCAAAATAACTTAGTTTTCGTTGATGATTTTTAGTGTCATAATGATGTAATTTTCATAGATAACCTTCAATAAAGTTGAGAATGAATGTCTTATTATAACATTATTACTATGCAAATGCATGAACACAGGAGATTTTTGTATGAATGTATGTGCGTACATGTATGTGTGTGAAAATGATCTTTGACGATGCCTAGATAAAAATATACTAAGTAATGGTCATTATGTGTCAAAAGGTGCAACCAGAATCAGATCTTTGACTGAGTGAAGACATACTACAGAAGGAATAGATAGGTGATTCTCACATTTATCTAATTTTATTAAATTTTTGAAGAATTATTACATAATGTTGCTACTCGAATTCAATTGTTTAAATTATTTATGAATTGCAATGAATGATGAGATTAGCTTTGACTAATGGTATCCATGTTAGATAATCGGGAATGAATGATGAGATTAGCTTTGACTAATGGTATACATGTTGGATAACTGGGAATGAATGGATCCATGTTGGATAACTGGGAATGAATAACTTGGAATGAATGATAAGATTAGCTTTAGCTAACGGTATCCATGTTGGATAGCCGAGAATTAATGTGTCAATTACAATTGGAATTAATGTTTAAAGAACCATATAAAAATTGACCACAATTAGGAGAGAATAGTTATACATGGAAGGATCCTAGACACACAAGGATTCCTAGACCATAATGCATGTCATCGATTGATGTTGAAAATAGTTCAAATAAAATAACACAACATGAGATCGTACGAAGATGTGAAGTAAAATATTAAGAATAGACTCAGTAGGAAGTTATTAATGAGAATCTACCTATTTAAATGGTAACACAGTTACAATTATATGTCTATTATCCAATTATATTATAAGAAATGTTTATACACTTACATTGAGTTTGGTTTATATTAGAGACGTCTCATGACCATGGCACTTAGTAATTTCTTAATAAGTATTTTGTAATAAACTATGTAGTAGTATAAATAGACAACTTGTATTTTGTAAAAACTTTATGATATCAACCTTCGAAGTTGTGGTTGTAAATTATGGTGTGTATGAACACTTCATGTTATGAACGCAATGGATATGTATCCTTCCTTTTGTATTACTATCGTATATTATATGCATGTGTGATGTATTGAATCACTTAATTATGTCTAATTATTGAAATGATAGATAATATCATGTAATGCATCGATAAAACATAATAAAAAAAATCATCTCATCTCCTGCTTATTACAAATAAGTAGCATATCTTATCTATTGAATTTTGTGGGTTATTACAAAACAATATCAACATCAATATACGTTTGTAATTTGAAATTCGACAAATAAATCACAAATTATTCTAAATATAAATAAATCTGAGATTTAAATTTACATTTACTAGTCATTGGAGTCGGTTGGAACTGGGCCAAAGAGGTTGGAAAGAGGAGAAGCCGTGCCTTAAAAAAGAAAGAGTGGGCACTTGTATTGTATATACCCAATGACAGGTTTACTTTTGAAGCTTCGTATCACGTGCCATCAGGGTAGGGGTGCATGGATATTCCATCAGGGTAGGGGTGCATGGATATTTCTGCTATGTGCACAACTCCTTCCTTTTTCTAATGGTATGGGCGGTGTCAACCACCTTCATCGGAGATGAGAGATTGGAGGCAGGGAAGGCTACTATTGTTGCTGAATTTTCTGGGTTGTCTTCCTACAACTTTGGGAGGCTAGTTCTTTTGTGTTTTTGTTGTTCCATTGTCTCCTTTTGTTGTGAATATCTTCTATTTATACTGTGGAGGATCCTCTATAAAATAGAAAAAACTAAATCGATCCACACCTTAACCATGAATTCCTAATTAATTAGATTTCATCTTCTTATATCTTTTTCAATAATTTTCTAATTTCACAATTTATTTCTCTTTTGCATAACCTCCCTCTTTTTTTTTTATCCCTGCTCTTCTTGCTCCACTTTTTCTTTTTTTCTTTTCAATTCATTCCCTAAACTTTTATATATATATATATATTGAATTAAATATCGAGAAATTGGGGATAAAAGAATGAGTGTATGCCCCGAATAAAATTCCTGCACAACTGATCCACCTTCTCGCAGACGTGGATGGGCAATTTGGTGGTCTGTATGGAAAAGATAGGGGTAGCAGCCACTATTGACTGGCACAGCGGAACACTCCCCGCGAGGGAAAGGTGGTTACCCTTCCAACTAGCTAACCTTTTCTGGACTCTCTCTATCTTCAATGTATCCATACGTGTGTGCTCATGAGCAAAGCAAGAAAAAAAATCAAATTAAAAGAATTATTTTAAAAAAATTAAAAGAAATTATACCAGGGGTGGCTGGGAAAAACATTTATTTACAAGGCCCGGACCCTGCCAACCCCCCGTCTCCACCGATGCATGTGCTCAAGAGTGGAGAAAAAAAAAATTAAAGGGCAAATGAAAATAATTATTTTAAAAAAATTAAAATTTTTATTTTATATAAAAAAAATATTTTTTTGCAGGGGTCGGGTCCCTGCCAGCCCCTGCATCCGCCACTGAGTGTGCTTATGATCAACTGATCTTTGGTGAAGAAGAGGCACCCCAACGTAGCGGCCAAGATCCTCAGTCTTTGAAAAACCACTCTGCTTGCTAATACTTCTAGCAAGACGGTGATCAACAATCTTAGATCGTCTTACTAATGCTCACTTTTTGACTGGAGGCTTCACGTACAAGACAAATAAAGGCATTTAAGAATCTCCTGCATCTGAACTGAGCATGCCTCGGCAAATTAGTATCATGTCGTCGGTGAAAAATAAACGAGAGATTTTCAGACCCTTTCTCCCAACTTGAACTGGTTGCCATCTTCCTGCAACAACACTCTCATCTATTAAGTGAGCTAATCTCTCCAAACACAGTATATATATATATATATAAAGAGTTTGACAGTGAATTTTCGTCATTTGAAGTTGATATATTTCAGTTGATATGATTTTTAAATAAAATTTCATTTTTCCCAAATTATTTAAATCATGTAAATTTTAATATAATAACTCTGAATTTCAATTTTAAATCTGATAGAGCACAGGGTAGAGAGAGTAGTGAGTACTTCTAAAATAATGGAGTAATATTTTCCATATTCATTCAACTATATATATTTCTCATGATGTTTTTTAAAGAAAAAATAAATAGTGTATGTATTAATTCAAATGAATTATTCAGATCATAAGCATTTCATTTATGAAACAACCATCACGCTTTTAGAATTTTCCTTAATTTGTTTAACGTATTCCCTATTTATATTTTTCAAGCTATTATCAAATCTTTTTTCTATATAATCACCCTCGTAATAATTAACTTGTATAAATAATCAATCTTAGTACATTAATTATAAAATTTAGTTTATACAGATTTTTTAAAATATTTAGTCTGTCGTTGTTCAGGCTAGAATTTACAACATTATTGTACAACTCATCAACGAACCTATAAATTCCCACAAGCTTAAATCTCTAGTACAATGTATTAATTGTTGAAGAGCGATGTCCTCACACACACACACACGTGTGTGTGTGTGTGTGTGTGTGTAATACAAATAATAATTTCTTTAAGAACAAATCAATTTTGAAATTCAGTTGTCAAACCCCCCTCAGGTCGATTCACAGGAGTAAGAGTAACAGATGCAGGATGTTTCGTTACCGCAGCTAAGATGTCAGCGTAACCTACCACCCCAACTAAAATGTCATCACTGTCATCCTCAATCACCCATACATGGGTTGCCCTGTGAGACAGCATCTGAGCCATCACCGCGGCCAACGAGCTTGTAATTTTACATGTCAGGGGTGCACTTCGACCCCTGTACATGCTCCTGCCCATTCTGATTGAGCTACCTGGATTGAACCCAATGCTCCTACTACTGAATTCCCTCAGCCTCGTAGAACCAATCCCATTAGCTATACTCTCATCACCAACTGCTGAATTGACTGCAAAATCCAGGAGCGATCTTGCTGCTTCATTATCCTCAACCCCCATTACAAACTGCCCAGCTGAGAGATTGGCTAAAGCCCATGCTGCAGCCAGGTAATCACATTTCCACAATCTGGAGGCTGATATTTCCCCTATGATCTTACACTGGCCATCTGGAATGGGCTCCACAACAGCTACTTCACTGGGATCTCCAGGTAGCTTTTTCGTAGCTTCAAAAGCAGGGAGAGAGGCTTCTACTGAGGTGTAGTTTGGGTTAATGACTCCAAGGGAGGAAATGGATGAAAGAGGTAGTGGAGCTAGAGCGCCAAGGCATCCAATGAGAAAACGGATGACATCTTCTCTAGAGAGACAGCAAAATTTGTTGCGGTTGGAAGTGCCAGAAGATGAGGAAGGACGGTTGGTGTTTATGGTGAGGTTATTATTGCTGCTGTTGTTGGATGCATCAGCATTCTTGAGCCACTTACCATTGTAGAGAAAAGAGAATCGCTTGCTCATACCTTTCCATACCATGCTTTTTGGAACAAGAAGGCGCCTTACACCTTGCTTCATCATTTCCAAAGCATCTATCAATCTACCACAAGCACCAAAAAATCATTTCCTGATAATGTATATTTCTCAGGAATGCATCATAAATTGCTGTAATTTGTGCCACATCAGATCACATGACATTATTTAACAATCTCACACTATATAAACTCTATTCTCTTGTACATAGATAACATTTGCGAGGAAGAACAAAATGAGAAATCCCTTAAGATTTCTCAAAAAAAAAAAAAACACACACACACACACACAAATACACAGAGAGAATGACAACAAAAATAACCCAAAGTTGGTGTCAGATAGAACATGTACAAATATGAAGATTATTTATATGGGAAAAGATTATGTGAGCACCAAATCTATCTAAAAAGGAAAAAATAAATATATACCTAAAAAGATCAAATTCTAAATTTTTTAGAAAAACTTTCAATTTTTGCATTAAAAAAATTACTCATTTCTTCCCATTTCTTTCATCCTCCCATTATTGCATGTGACAATGCAAGTCACCCAAGAATGAAGAAACCAATTTTCTCCACCATTTAATAATATTACAAAACTACAATTCTTAATAAATACAAGATTAAGCCAATGTTCCTGCATCCTTCTTCCTCAACTTGAAAATCCCCACCAATCTCACCTTTTCCTCCTTCTCTACACCCTCACTTGACACAGTCAAGGAAAGAGGTATTTGGATCACACCATCCATTAACAAGGCATTCGATGACAGATTACAAAGGGAAAGGTGTAACCAGCTAACCAACGACCATATTTAATAACTTGGTCAATGAGAACAAACCTTCTATTGAATCCCATGTCGACACTCTGGGGCATCGAGATAAAGAAAATGATTGAGAAATGCAGTACATCCCATGGGATTAAGGCAAACTCCCAATGAAATTGCACATCCTTTAGTTCCTCGGGAACACATTTTTTGTAGTGAAGTTCAAATTTCCACCATTATGATTACCATCAAGAGTCATTTGAAAACATTCAAGAGAACCATAAATAGAGCTGAATAACAAATCCAAGAAATTGAGATACAGAATCTCAGATACCACAAATCGATGAGAATATAATAATACTGAGTAGTGTTAAAAGAAATTAGATTAAAAGCTACTGACCTTGTAGCAGGATCAACCTGTTTGAGAAGCGAAGCGTTAGGAACAACAACCTGTGAGACCGAAGTCTTGATGGCCTTATCCTGGTCCTCCAAGCACTCAGTTGAAGCCAAAAAAGCCACAATGTCAAGAGAATTAAGGATACCAACAAACCTTTGTTGTCTCGTTTCACTGGTCTCAATCATGCTCACATGAGATTTCCTCTTCCAAACTGGAATCCCACACTCTGTCGACTCTCCAATCGCCCGAATCGCAGATTCTACCGTCTCTGTCTCGTAGAATTCCACCATATCTGGCTTCCCCACCGTCAGATCTCCCACCACATGATAAAGAAACACAGATGCCATTGATCAAATTCTTTTTCGTTTTTTAAAAGCAGAGAAAAATAGCGGTAAGAAGAGTGAAGGGGCTATAAGAGGGAATGGAGGAGAATAAGGAGAAGGTGAAAAGCTGTAATGGGTAATTTGCGGAGAATCAGAAGAAGCAGAGGATGAACAATGTTGTTTATAGGTGCAGAGATGAAGACAGATATGGCCATTGATGGAGAAGAGGAGGAGGAAGAAGAGAAAAGTTGAGGCCCATCAAACCCAGGTTCTATTGTATCTTTCGTGGATCACTGAGAGGAGAGAGTGCGTGAAAATTGGTCAGCTAATAGACAGGGAGGAGAGACACAGTTGTGGATGAGATTGAATAAATAAAATAAATCAAGTATTGCTTGTTTGATTGGATTTGGACAAGTATTCACATAATTCAGCCACGGTTTTCACTTTTGCATTTGCACCGCTAATATTTTTGTTGCACCTATAATTTTGGATGGGTTGTCCACCCTACGTTAAATTTTAAATTTTTCCAAGCGTAAGAAAAATATACAAGTGATGACAAAAAAAAATAGTTATTGATTTAAATAAGTTCAATCAAATTCAAGTTATTAATTTAAATAATTTGAATAAAATCAATTAATTTAATAATATTATTATAAAAATAAAGTTATAATAAAAAAATAAAAAACAAATACTAATGACTAATGAAAAAATTAGGTACTTGTTAATATTATAAAAAAATATCATTTCAATATTATTAAAATATCTCAAAGATATTATTTAATAACAAAGTAAAAAATAAATAAAAATAGGATAATATTATGATGTGAATCTCGTGATCATATTGTTATGTAACCCACACGCAAGTAAGATAAATCCTAGAAAACCAAATAATCATGTTTGATAAAAAGTGTGTAAAATGAATATGTAATCCAAGGAATCGGCACTATTAGGATGAACCTTCACTCAATGATTACCAAATCACGAAAGAGAAATGTAAGGGAGAACGTCACAAAATTAATTATATTGTTATAAGTTTGATTGTTCTTTGTTTAAACAAAAAGAAAAATATGTTGCTACAAGCAAAACAATAATTTTATTTATAATTTATGGCTGTAAAGAAACTTAAGTACAAGCCAAATAACTCTATTTATAACATGTGAAAAAAATATCTTAAACAATTCTAGAAGAATAATAAAAAGTTATAAAAAAAATAGATTAAAAAAAAGGTCTTAAATCAACTAGGAAACTAATACAAATTCCACACAGTAGCTTCTAAATGTTATTTCAAGTTCTTCCTGATGTTTGATTGACCTAAAATTTTAATCATATATATATATATATAAAAAAAACCTCTGGAAACATCTAATAAAATTTCAGCTCGATCAAACTGTTAAATTGAAAATTATGCTTGTTAGTATAAAACTATACATTAAAAAATCAACTCAAAACCAACTTTAGCTCTTTTAAATAAGCATAGAAATCTTTGTAGTAGTTCATGCCCCTTAGTTTCCTTATAGAATATGGAAGCTTCCAAAATATTTTGCCATTAAATAACATCATCCCTTTTTTTATGTAGATAGGATAAATAAGAAATATTTTTTTATGTAGATAGGATAAATAAGAAATCCTTATAAGAAAAGGATTTTGGAACATTTACAATAATCATTGTCACACTTAAAAACTATGTTGCTATTCATTAAAGAACCTTGTAGAACTAGAAAAGCTCCTAAAATTAGGTGTTGGATATCCTTGCATTATTATAATAAAGATTCTACTCCAAATTTAAAAGTCCACAAGTCAAAACGCAACAAATAACAAATTTCATATTGTATTTGTTGACCTATATCACAAGACCTTCTAAAACTTTGATGGACCTGAAATAATAAACTCATGTAGAAAAATATATCTGGAAACACTTGGTAAAATTTTCCCTTGATCCAGTAATTGAATTAAGAGTTATGCTCGATAGTGTAAAATTGAACATGTAACATCACGCTAAAATTCAAATTTGATTGTTCAAACCTTGCAAAGATCTTATCACTTTATATAGAGGAAAATTAAAAACAAAAATAAGAAGCTCAATTACCATCAAATCAAATGCTAAAGGACAATCTGAAAAAAAAATTCAATTTAAAAAAGGACAAAAAGACTTGACTCTAGTTAGCATGACAAATTCACGACCTGATTATAAGGTAAAAGAAAAAACTTATGGAGGTCAACTCTTATAAGTAAACTAAATAAAAATGGAAAATAGGAAAAAATCAATTAAAAAATGTTAAAGAAAAAAAACCTGAGTCAACCCGAGTTAACTCGACTAATACGCGACATGGGACATGAGAACTGATGCAACTCTATTATTCGATAGTTTTATCTATATTTACCTAGTTTTTTATTCATTTTTTATGTATATAATGCCTTGATAATCTTCGTTTTATGTTTTGAAGGCATTTTTGGATATGAGAGTCGAAAAGAAGTAAATTGGAGATAAATTCAAGCCATGCTCCAACCTATGTCGAATATTGGCAGATTTGACCTCTGATTGATGTTTTATCCAGAAATTGAGTTGTGGAAGTTGAAATGAAGTGATTCTACTAGCATTAGAAAGCTAACATCCATAAATATGGCAAGAAAAATAAAAAAGAAAGAGGATGGAAATCGCAGCCTTCAAAAACAAATCTTGTATTCTGCCAGTTTTGACCTTCGTCTATTCCGACTCGAATATCTTGAGTTAGAAAAGTCCATTTGATGAAAACTCAATTTTTTTGGATTCGTAACTCAAAGACCTATCAGCCTACTAAATGGCAGCAGAAAAAGATCTCATATGAGAGAGATATGAGATTTCTAAGACAACCTATAAATTATGTCAGCAGACAGGTTTTGTGAAGTAACAATACAACTTACTTAAATGTAGATTGTTTACTTTGGAAAGTACTATTTTTATATTTTTTTGGGAGAAAACAAACAGATTGGAGGGTTATCGGGATTAGAGTTTCCTATCAGATAAAAAAAAGAGAGAAATAAAAGCAGGTGGCAGACAGAAAGAAGAAGAAAACTCCACCTTTTTCTCCTATACCCAAAATTATGTTCTCATATGTTCTATTCATTAATTTTTCAATAGATAAGCAAGGCTAAATTATTTTTTCTTGGTTGAAAGGATACAGAAACTTTTGAATTTCAAAAACTATGAGATCTATTTTGTCTTTTCTTTTCAGTTTATATGATGAGTATGAATGTTTTTCTATGCTTATTTCCTATCATTGTTTAGTTTGATTATTAGAGCATACTTCAAATTATTATTCTAAACCAATCTACTGCTAAGTTTGCTATCAAAGCTGGAGTTGTGATATTTGAATTTGTGAAGCAACTAAGTTTAATAATTATGACGGATCTATGTTGTTAAACTTAGGGAAAACGTTCAATTAAATTGAATATAGACCGCAGATAGTTATGTTGTCTAGATTTATCAACCTATCTAGTTCTTAAGGCTATCATTGAATTAAATTATAGAACGGACACTGTAGTTGTTTAATGGTTAGGGTTAGTTACACTGCGAATCGGTTAACTAACTAATTTTAAGAAAAGATAGATATTCAAAATACAAATTGACGTATCGTTTTAGTAATCATTTTTTATTTCTGTAGGTGAATGTTAACTTGAGATCAAGGTTTTTCTTTTGAAAAGTTTTGGATTTATTTAATTTAACTTGATTGTTTTCTTCTGTTTACCGTAGCATAGGCTAGATAACCTCAAAACCCCCCCAACTAATTATATAGCATAAAGACCTAAACTAGATCTTTCTTGTGAGATCGACCCCTTTCTTGTACTATACTATCTTATTTGTTTAACTTAGGGTAATTAATTTGTGTGACCGTGAAATCTCAACAAGAACAAGATAACTATGTTTAAAGAGTGAAATTGAAAAAACAATCAATTTAAAAAAAAATTAAAAAAGACCAAAGTCGAATCGGGCTAATTTTCGAAACCCATGACTTCGGTTATGAGACCTAGTTACCTTATAGTAAGCAAACCTGAAAAATCATGAAGTAAAATTCTTAATTATCTAAAATTAAAAAAACAATAACAATAAAAAATAAGGACAAAATCTGATATAAAGATTAAATGAAATAAAACAATAAGGGATGAGATTAAAAAATAAAATAAATCATGAAAAGGATATAAAACAAAAGAAAATAGCAATAAAAAATAAGGATTAAATCTGATATAAAAATAAAATGAAATAAGATAATGAGGGACAAAATTATAAAAACAAATATGATAAAAGGAAGGATGAAATAAAAAAGAAATTTGAATTTAATAAATTATTTCAAATAAAATAAATAGTGATCAAAAGAACATATACCAAATTTAAAGGAAAACAAATTGAAGAGTTGCTTTTAAAAATTACAAGGGCAAGTGCAAAAACTGAGGGGGGAGATAAAAGAAGAAAAATAAAAAATAAAAAACTTCTAAAGCCAAACTGATTGTTTTTTTGCCACATGCATCGTCCTGTGAAGAATGGGTCACCGAGATAAGTCAAATGATGCCCTAGAAGGCTCAAATGACATGAATGTCTCCTTGATGGTGTATTTAAAATAATATTTATATTTACTAAAATGTCAAATTATCTCTTTTTCAATTTGATAATTATATATAAAAAAGATAAAAACAAGGAAAAAAGACAAAAAAAAAAAACCTTTGCACATCAATTTATTGATTTTCTATATTAAGGTAAGTATGTCATTTTAATGCGCTAAAAAAATAGAAAAGAATGAGCCCTAGCTATTAGTTTAGTGTTTTTTTTTTTATTTTGTTTTTAAGGATAATAAAGTAATTTTACTATACTAAAAAAATAAAAAGACCAAACTAACCTAATTAATTTGGTAATGATAATTGGATCATTTGGAAAAAAAAAATGACTTTATCCTCATCAACAAAGCCATTGTTTTTTTTATAGAAGAAAAAAAAATATGAATCCATTGTTCCATTTCACAATGTTAAGTGTCTTGAAGCACAATGTTTTTTTAAGCTCTTTTAGTTTTTTGGATAATGACCGGCAATATAGGTAAAACAACTGATGATGAACTTTTAATAAAATTAAACTTTAAAAATGAATTTATTGATTTAAAAAAATTATCATATAATTTAGAGATAATTAGTTTGTATGCTGAGCTTTACATTGCGGAGGCCTAAAATTTTTAATTTTTAAAACGTGAAAAAATATTTAGGTATAAGGAAATTCTTTGGGATTATTTATTTTTGCAAACAAAAAGTTTTTAAATGGAATCATGTTTTCTATATAAAAAAAAACATTTTATGATTATGTTATTTTATGTGTAATTGAAAGCTAAAAAAATCACAAATATGATAAAATCATGTTCAAATTCTATTGCAATATTAAAAAAAAAATTTCAATAGAATTTTCATGAACAATTTATTATTAATACTATTATTTTTATATCATATACATAAAAATTAAAACAATATTATTAAAATTCAATAAAAACTTATAATAATATTTTAAAATCATAAAAAAATGAAGCGAATCTGGTAAATTTTTTATCGAAGTGCCATAAAAAAAAAGTTAGGCGTAGCTCTTGACCCACAATAAAAGGTCACGGGCATAAGGGCCTCAAGGCCAGGCTAGGCTTGCATGCCTAGAGCAAAGCTTATGTGTTGGCCCTGCTTCATTTTTTTTAATTATGTTATGTACCCTTTATATTTTTTTATAGAAAAAAGTGATAAACAACCTATCATTTATCATAATTGAGAAAATATTTGCACCCACCAGTGTGCTTGAACCCGCAACATCAGTAGCCCCATGCATGCGAACTAACTAAGCTATATACATTTAAGTGCTTCACTATTTATATGAGTAGTAAAGCACCATAAGATAAGAAACTCTAGTTCTTTTAGAATGTAGATATAATTTATCTTTCAAAAATGAACTTATATTTTTTTTTCCACAACCTTTTTTCAACACACACATTTATACTCTAAAAGTTTTTTTTTAATTATAAATAGGCCTTAAACCTCCTAAAGTCTAACTGTAATAACATATTATTTCTCACATTTAAGAACTTATACTTTATATATCATCTCCTTATTATCTTGACATTGCCAACAAAACATCCAAAAACGATGTCATTACATCTTAATGATATGTTTTGGTTTTTTACTAGGAATTCTAAATTTTATTTGATAAAAATACTTTAAAATTTACATCTCAATGACTTCATTTCAATAATTAAACCTACATGAAAATAATCATTGGAATATACGTCTTGGTCCTAAAAACAAATAAGAGATGATTTTCTTGAAAAATGATTTTCAATAAATATTCAATCATTGGTCAAGTTTGTAAAGGTCATGATAATAATTTTGCACAAAGGGGTTATGATGGTTAATAAAAAAGATGAGTAAAGATGATCGAGTGGGGCAATTTTGTTGCATAAAATTCATTGCAGTAATAAAAAAAACTATATCACAAGCTAAGAGTAAGTGGGGTAATAGCTTTATTGTGGCAATAATAATAATAAAATAAGTAGTGAAAAGATAACATTGAAATTGATGGTTTTGTAAAAACCCCTCATTTAAAGGTCATCACACGAACGTCATAACCCAAAATGGGGTTATGTTTTCTGCACACTCAAACTCCAAGTTGGGCTATGATACATTCGCGCCCAACTCCAAGTCGGGTCATGACGTCTCTGTGCCCAACTCCTTTTGGGTTTAGTCTAAAGCTGAACCCAACCACACTTGGATTTAGCATACAAGCTAAACCCATATACACATGGATTCAACATACAACTGAACCCAACCACACTTGGGTTCAACATACGAGTTGAACCCAAATACACCTGGGTTTAGTGTCAATTGAACCCAACTCCTCTTGGGTTCAGCTGTAAGCTTTACAGCTGAACCCAACCACACTTAGGTTCCACATACAAGCTAAACCCAAATATACGTAGGTTCAACGCATAGCTGAACCCAACTCCTCTTGGGTTTTGTATGCAAGCTGAACCCAAATATACGTAGGTTCAACGCATAGCTGAACCCAACTCCTCTTGGGTTCAACCTACAGCTGAACCCAACAACACATGGGTTCAGCGTACAGCTGAACCCATCTCTTCTTGGGTTCAGCCTATAGCCGAACCCAACTCCTCTTGGGTTTAGCGTGCAAGTTGAACCCACATGCACCTAGGTTCAGCGTATAGCGAAAAAGTAACCTCACTCTGGGCATGGGCTAGTGATTATGATACTCATCACATCCTATTAATTACAAACAAACAATCCATGCTTCTATTAATAAGATGCGATGGCACAAATAGTAGAATAATATTATTTTACTATTACGAGATTACATCTCTACCCCTCACATATCTTATGAAGTAACCTTATGCTCTTAGACAAAAACAAATTCCTTCTTTTCTTCCTTTACATCTACATCTTCTTCTTCTTCTTCTTCTTTTTCTTTTTCTTCTTCTTCTTCTTCTTCTTTATCTTTATAAAAGCTCATTAATGTCTTTCTATCATACCAAATACCTCGTACTGACTTGATCTTTGAAGGGTCCCCCAACAACACCCCCTAGGGGTCTCTAAGG
>Ga0325414_1004809_pt1 | contig 14180 bp, 14 predicted proteins | sample PopdelMetagenome_8_FD_206183 | JGI IMG/M metagenome (GOLD analysis project Ga0325414, IMG submission 206183) | Populus deltoides microbial communities from Bellville, Georgia, United States - Leaf-PdKOR-R3 | ecosystem: Host-associated > Plants > Phyllosphere > Phylloplane/Leaf | place: USA...
CCCGAGAAATGGTCATTTGCCGTTCTGTTTTCTATTATCCCACACTTCTTCGTCGTCCTCTCCAGCATCAGGTTCTCTATACATCCACTTGTCGCTTCCCAAATTACCCTTCTAAGTTCTCTAAATCTAGTAAGCTGCCACTCCTTCATCGAAGCCCGAGACCTCGCTGTACATCATCAATGGAATCACCTTCTGAAGGTTACAGAAAAAATGTTGGCATTTGCCTGATCAATCCATCAAAGAAGGTTGGTTAAGTGAAAATTTAGCTATAATTCTTTTCATGCTTATGACTTTATAATCTTATTGTGTGTGGACTCTGTAGATTTTTGGTGCTTCAAGGTTGGATTTACCTGATGCTTGGCAAATGCCACAGGTAAATTCAGAATTGCTTTTTGTTTAATGGGTTTTATTTAGTTTTTGAAACCCATGTATAGTTTGATTAGTTTTCTTTGAAAATAAAGATGGCCCAGTTGTTTTTTCTTTTAATCTATTGAAGATTGTAGAGTTATGTCTATTACAGTGTTAAGGATTATTTAATATTAGTTAACTATGTTGTACAAATTAATGCTGACAGGAGTCTTATGTTAGTGATTTGTCATGTTAGTTCGAAAGTTCAAGCTGTCTATATTATTGTAATGATTAGTGAAAGATTTTATTTTGTGGTACAATAATGTATATGAAGTTGGTTTTTTTTTTCCCTTAAGAATTTTCTTTGTGGATGCAGGTTGTTAATGGTGTTTTGTGTGACTGTGTGAAATAGGGTGGTATTGATGAGAGTGAAGATCCGAAAGTTGCAGCTATCAGGGAACTAAAAGAAGAAACAGGGGTTAGCTCGGCGGAAGTCCTTGCTGAGGTTTGGCTTTTTATGTCCTTTTTTATTTCCCTGTTTTTTGGTCTTTAAGCCTTGAGGAATTGATTAGCATATCTTAAGCAAATCTTTGGAGGAGAAAATGTGGTCCTTCTTTGAAAGTTGAAACTAATAAAAACTATTGAAATTTACCAACTTTTTGTCTGATTTACGCTGGCTTTGAGATTTCTAAAAGTTTTTTTTTTTTATTGTTAGCCAACATGTTAGGTTTAAACTTGTTATCTTCCATGGCACTACTGATTTTTTTGAGTAAAACTTCAGCCTGGTGTCTTATGGTTGTTCACGTGCTGTACACTGCACAGATATGCAATCATCAGTAGCAAGATCTAGTGAGAAAAACATTCCCACCCAAGTATTATTCAGCCATGTTGTCAATGCCTCTGAATGAGGGGGGTCTGATTCATGAAAGTGGATGTGGATTTAGTTATCGTGAATGCTTAGTCTCAATCTGGATTCTTGATTATAATGTGCACTCTAGTGATTTGCTTTGTAAATTGTTATACCATGGGATAGCCTTGTAAGAATTGATGGACACGGTTCGAGATCTATGCAATTTGTATTTGTTTCTCACATTAGCTGTCACTGTAGATCGATCAACCATGCCTTTGTTGGAGCTAATATACTTCCTGTTTTCAGCCTTTGCATCCATTCCCGACTCTGCATGTTTCTGTTCAAATTACTTAGGGAGTGGCTACTGTTTCTTGTTGAGCATTCAGTGGTGGGTTTACTAACTTGATTGAATTTTCAGACGCCTTCTTGGTTGACATATGACTTCCCACCAGAAGTCAGGGAAAAACTTAAACATCAATGGGGATCTGACTGGAAAGGTCAAGCACAGAAGTGGTGAGCAAATAAATAGCCCACATTTAGTAAGAATAATTCTACACTGCCTAGGCCGTTGTGGTCTCTGACACGTCTGAACCAATCAAACCTTGGCCAAAAACTTTTAGTCGACATTGTTACAGCTGTAATTTTTGTTGCCAAAAGTGACCAACAACCCAGTTTATTTCCTGGCTCTTTCTACATCCAGATTAATCACATTTTCGCAACTGCAAACAAACAGGTTTCTCCTTAAATTCACTGGGAATGAGGAAGAGATCAATCTATTGGGTGATGGCACAGAAAAACCTGAGTTTGGCGAGTGGTCATGGATGTCACCAGAACAAATAATTGACAGGGTAGATGTTACTGTCTTGCTATTTCTTATATGTTCTAATCAGTTAAATTCGGTATTCTGATTTTGTTATTGATCGGTTCCTTTTCACCTCTCATTTTCATGCAGGTGGTGGCTTTCAAGAAACCTGTATACAAGGAAGTTTTGGCAGTTTTTGCTCCCTATTTCCAATGAATTCATGTTCAACTATCAACTTTTGCTTATCATATACATGGTGTCCCACTTGACTAAATGAGCTAGCATTATTTGAATTATTCCTCTTGGATGCATATCCAATTCGGTGCTGATCGATACTCCTTGTGATTAATTGGAAAATAAAAGCTGGCATTGATTTGATTGCGGTTGTTGATGTGATAAAAAAAAAATTCAACTTCAGTCTTGCCTCCCGCAATAAATCACTAGCCATAGCCAACTGCATGGAGTTCCATTTCACCACATTAACCACTTACTAGATAGATTATCAGGATGTCCAAAGGATGTTAGGCATTTGAATTAAATTTGCTGGCTGTGGCCCATATTGATATAGGTTATGGTTTCGCGTGAATCATGCTCTTACTGAGTTGGGAATATCAGAAACTTCAAGCAAAGTAGGATTCCATTTCCCTTTGCAATGCATGGAATCAATAAGATTTGTCTATGATATTCTTGCTCTCTGCTATTGCAATGCTTTTTACCGGAGAAATGACACCCTTTTTAAGTTTAAAAGAGCAAAGGATGCTTCCATCAAATTCACATTCCTTCCTTCTGTTACCCTACTGTCCAAGGATAGAACAACACAAGTTAACCAATTGTTCATATGCATATACTGTCTCCCCATGTCCCCTCTTAAGTAACCATCCACAGCTGTTCCTTCTTTTTTTCTTTAATGTTTTTGGCAGAAAAATGCAGAAAAATGACAACTACTTTCAGTCCTTTGGAATTTGTCAGAGGCTCTTCAACTTCTTCATGAACAACCTTATTGTTTGTCCCCTTAAGAGCATCACTTTAGGCCATGCCGATCCAGTGCCTCGTAGCTCAATTGAGGTATCTGTAGATGACTCTTTGAGGAATGGAGTGGGCGAACAAGAAGTACCCTTGATCCTTAAAACAACAAATGGAGAAGAAAAGCTGCACCATCAGGGTCAAGAAAGGTCAAAAGATACCGGTTCAGGATCTGAAATTCAGGTTCACTTCAAGCAAACCGAAGAAGAATTGGAACTTTGGACGCCTGTCGACAAACTTGGGTTTTCGGCCCATGAATCAACGAAAGGTAGCCAGAGAACTGATGATGGTGATCAGCCGAAAATGAAGAACGGTGAGAGCATTCCCATCTCTTTATCAGGAAAGGGTCAGCTCCCTGATGACAAGCTAGCTATACAGAAAAGGAAGAAAGTCACTGAGCCACCCCATGACAAGGAAGAGCTTCCCCTAGTTCAAGTGAATGGTGCTGCCAATGGTATGACTGCTCGAGGGAAAACTCAACAAGAGACAGAGCCGAATATGAGCACCATGGCTCGAGAAAAAGGTCCAAAAAAGCTTGACAGCATACAGGACAGCAAGGAGGAAGATAGAACTAGGAAAGGTAAGGACATAATCAGTGAAAATTTGACACCAGCAAGAGAGGAGCCCGAAGAGGTGCTCCCAAGGCATCTCATAAGCGTGGCCGCAAATATCAATGAGAAATCAGATGCATTCATCCGAAGAAAAAAAGAAGCCTGGAACCAAAAAAAACCCTATTCTTTTCACGGGTGGACCAGTTCGAGGTGAATTTGCACCATGGTGTTTATAGATTCATTAAAGTTCATAAGCCAGTTCCTCTTAAGTGTAATGATTTTATTTTAACATGTTGCTTTGTTAGAATAATGTTTGGTTAAACATATTAGGAATAGCAGAGGCTATCCACGGTTATATCTTTTAATATTCATATTTTATTCATTATTTATTAAAAAATATATATATTTATAAAATATTCATTAATTTTCAAGTATCCATAAAATATTATACATATACACACACTGTCATATTGTATTAAAAAATTTTAATTATTTTACATATATATCTATACAATATAAATATATATTTTAAATTAAATTTGGATAAGTTTGGAGTCCAGTTTGATAATGTTGATATTATGTTTATTATCCTTCAAGTAAGAATTATATAAAAAAAATACTAACACATACAGGAAAGTCGGTGTCAATCTGATTCAAATTAAATTGTTATTTTTTACTCAGTTTTATCATTAAATTTTAATTTACTGCATTTAATATTATAATATAAGATATTTTTCAATTAAAAATATATTAAATAATATTTTTTATTTTTAATATGCATTGTCTTGTTTAATTCAATGCACGAAAAAAGTCAGCGATTCCCCAAATCCAAGATTAAGACAACACATTGTAATGACAAGCATGGTCGATCTACCAATTTATATTGAGCAGAGGAGATCGTAAAATTTCTACAACAGAAGGGCTGGGTTTCACAGGTTGTAAAAAAAAACTAAAGAATAAATGAAACTAAACTGGATTCAGAAATGAATATGTAGTATTTAGAAAGTTGTTTAGAGGGACACAGAAAATTTTGCACAGCCTCCATCATCGTGTGATTGTCCATTTCACAAGGAACTCAAGATCTTGCCTCAAGCTATATGCAATGGAATCAATTGATGAAGATAGCTTCAAGAGTCCATGCTGGTAAGCAGTAGTAGAGTCAAAACATTCAAACCCTTATGGATTCTCTTTTCCGCCTCTTACAACAGAGCTTTCGTCAGGGTTTTTCGTCAGACGATCTCGACAGAAAAGTGAAAAATGTTTGTATTTCTAATGTTTTTGAAAGTAAAATAAAAGAGGATACGAAAGAACGGGGAGAAAAAAAATATTTTTTACAAATTCTTTTAAAACTTTGGTTTGTCAGCCATTAATATGTCTCCTTCTTGCTCTCCTAAACCACCAATCCCTTCCTTTTCCAAAAGTGTCTCCATTCTCATTCTTCAAGAACATGCAACGATGAGCGATAAAGATCATATGGAGCCCAAAGATGATCCACAATGCAAGGTTTCCTCGAGTCAAGCCGTAACCAAGGTTTCCCTTTCCCACTCCAATGAAGCAAACTAATAGGTCCTGGGTGCAGACTTCTACACTTTCCTTCCATGTTGTCACCCCCTAACCCATGCTGGTTCCATCGATGATCAACCCCTTTTATGTTCCCAGCCAAAACCAATAGAAATGGCGGCAATGAACCCAAGTGGTAGATTCTCTTCTGCTTTTGCACTGTCATCCACCCTTCAACCTTTTGTGTAAGCTGTACTTGCCTCCACTTTTCTACATCCACAACCATAACTCCAGTGTTAAAATAACAAGGCCTTCTTCCATGAAAAGTCCTGGCCAAAACAGGATCGAGCCAAAATAGGTTGGAGAAATAGTAGGTGAAATTTGCATGACAATATTCCGGAGCTGCCAAAACCCTATCCTCTAAATCAACCTCCCACAATTTTGCAATATCATCAACAAGAAGAAGATCAGAGTCGAGATAAATAACACGTTTAACGTCGGATGGGATAATGTCAGCAAGGTAAATTCTAGCATAGTTTAAAGGTTGGTCCAGGGATTGACGGATGGATTTAGAGATCTTTCCGCGAACACGGTTGGAGTCAAACCGGTAAAATTTGAAGTTAAGGGAAGGGAAGGTGGATTTGATGCTAGAGAAGACCTCACGGTCAAAACGTGCCCAGAGAAAATGGAACTCCATGTTTTCAGGGCAAGTAGAATGTCGAAGGATTGAGAAAATAGCAGCCATGGTGCCTCTAAGGTAATTGGCATCAAGAGTCATGACAATGTGGATTCTAAGTGGCCCACAGGAATCCCCATTACGAAAAGCTGGAGCCTCTCTGAAGACAGGGACATCAGCAGATGGTTTTCGGATAACACCGAGGCGGATTCCCCCAGAAGAGGAGGGTAATGATGATACTGTGTTGGCTACGATGATGAAAGACAGGAGGCCAAGGGGGAGAATAAAGGTGCAGGAGGCCATCCTGTCCTGAACCGGGGAAGGTGGGTTTTGGGAAAGTCAAGGGTTGGTGGTGTTCAGGGGAGAAGAGCAGCAGCTGCCATTGTTGGGGCTGGTTAAGATAAGGTTTGAAAGAAACAAATATTGATGATTGATAGACAACAGGGAAGGAGAGGATGGTGAGAATTGTGAGGAAGAGAAGATTCCTCGGAGGGAAGGATGCTGTTGTGTTCTTTTTTTGTAATAAACCAAAGGCGAGACCTCCTAGAGCTTGTAAAAGATTTCTATGTGTTGCCATTTAGGAAATTAGGAAGTGATTTTCCCCTCTCCTTTTTCCCTTCCTATATATCCTCCTCGTTTTTTGCCTATTTCATTGCAAAACATGTAAGGCGACACAAACAGAAATATTATACCGAAAAATCTTCTAAATACCATCACATTAGATGTAATGATTTTATAAATCACATCAATTTGTATGTCCAGATTTTTCCTTTCAAAAAATACATGCTAGGGTTGTTAGAGAAGAAAATATTCTATACTGTCTAGGCCATTAAGGTTGGTTACATGCCTGAACCAATCTAACCTTGGCTAAGAACTTTTGGTGCTAATGACCTGGTTTGATTTTCCTGGCTCGTTCTACATCCAGATCAATCACATTTTGCTGCTGCAAAAACACAGGTTTCTCCTTAAACTCACAGCGAATGAAAAGGAGATTGGTCTATTGGGTGTTGACACAGAGAAACCTGAGAAGGAGCCTGTATTCATGTCTCCAGGATTCATTACAGCAGGAAAATGGATTAAAATATCTGAAAGCACGAAAAAAAGTAAAAGAAAAGGAAAACAGCAAGCTTTTCAAGAGAAATATGACAAGTAATGACAGATATAATAGGAGAACACGATTAGAATAGATATTCCTAAATGGGACTAAGCCAAAGCTTTTTATGCAGACAATGCTGCTAAAATGATACCTGCTGAAAATATGATACTCTGAACCATGCTATTGAAGTTAGAGTTCTCTAAAGAATATTGTAAAAGAGGCTTTTTTTTCCTCTAAATCTTGTAAAAAGATGCTGGAAATTCTTTAAAGAGTTGAAGGGAAGTTCTTTACTGCAAGTTCCAATGGGCACATTCAAATTTTGTTAGCCAATCATCCACCTGTCTTCCTGAATTACAGAGATCAAGCATTTGCTTCCAGATAGTTTAGTGCTATAAAAAAATTCTACTCCCATGAACTTCCTGACATAGTAGGCACTTGGGATCATTTCTTCCCCAACAGATTTTCATATCCTTAATGGAAGCTCATGAAACAATATACAAAGCTGTGTCTAGGAATGTAGAGAGGTTCCACAGTGTAATTTAAATTGTTCTGCTCATAGATTATCAACTCTAAGCACTATACTGTTTCCAGCTACCATGCTCAACAACAGAAGCAACCCAGCAGATGCTTAAAACCCTGAAACTTTAGTCTCGAACATATTTACATAATTCCTCTGTATAATGACAGAATCATTTGAAAATAAACAAGAATGCATCGGAACGGAAGAGGTGCAGATGTTCAAACATCTATCAGACTTGCGAAATACATGATCTCCCATCATTTACAAAGATGTTGTACCGTTTTGAGACATGATTACTAAATGATAACACTTTCACAACCAATCCACACCATATATGAACTCCATGGACAAAAAGAAGCAGAACTCTCAACTCGTCAAAAGTTGTAGCTTATCAATAGAGGTTTCAGCCCACAGATGCCCTTCTATAACTTAACTCATTCTATCCACTGGCAATGGATAGCTATTCTCCTCTGTCAAATACTCTGTTGGTCCAGACCAATTCGTCGTGATAACTTTCAAAGACATCGACATGGCCTCAACCAGATGCTTCAACCAGACTTCCCCTCTTGAAGGAAGAACAAATGCATGGGCAGCCTTATACATTATTGGCAAATCAACCTGAGCTATATGAGTATCAATCACATAAATAGGAGCAATCCCATGAATTCTAGAAAACTCTTTCAAATATGCTTTCAACAATACATCCCATCCTTTCCTATACTCCCACTTAAACACACTCAAAAACACAAACTCCGTCTTCGAATCCGAATCCTTCTTTCTTGAACCTAAAACCAAATTCCCTATTGATCCAAAGGCTCACACTTTAAAGGATCAAAGAACTCAGCATCAACAGCCTGAACAACTTTAACAACCTTAGATGGATCAACCCACTTTTCACAAATGTAGAGACACGAAAATCAGTAGGAACCCAAACACTATCCATTCTGCAATATCTCTTAACATGCTCAGCATTAACTCTATCAGTCTCAAACATGGTTCTACCAATAACAAAGTTGAGATTTTTGTAACCAGTTGGTGGACAAGGCATGGTTTGAAACAATGGTGGGTACCAAGCACCAGGTTCACTATGACATATCACAATAGTCTCATTTACTCTACGTTCAGTTTGATAAAGGTTAATGGCCAAGTTCTAAAACTCCAAAGATTCTAAATCACCATGCTGCTCAATACTCAGCTTAAACTTGTCCCTTTTCATGTTTTCATTAAGAACTAAAATATAGGAACGGGCTTCTGAGCTATACCCGCCACCTGAAAGAAAAGGTGCCATCCATAAAACACAGTGAGAGGGCAAGGAAATGTGATTTGGTAGATGGGTTTTGGTTTGAATAAAGAAACCTTAAGTGTTACTTAAAATAAGTAGGGTTTGATTTTGATGTGAGTGTTGATTTTAGGTGTGAAGCAGTGTCTTGTCTTGGTGAAACTTAATGAGATTGCTAAAAAGAGGATTAGGACTGATGAACAGTAGGGTTTGAACTTTGAAGGGTTTTGGTCTTGTTGTTGGTTGTGGATGGTTGTTTTCAAGGGAATCAATGGTAGTTGACTAATGTGAAATTTAGAGCTCTAAAAAGTAAAAGTAAAAACTATGCGTGTGTGCGCATTTCATAGAGGAACATAGCTAAATGTAAATCTACTCTTACGCTCTCTTTATTCAATAGAAAGTGGATTTTTAAAAGTTTATTGTGTTTGTCTATTAAAAGTTAGATAATAAAAAATATTTTTCAACAAAAAAAAAATTAAATTAATTTTCAAAGTAAGTTATTTTTTTTAATTTTGATGGATATACTTTTCAAAAATAGTGAGAAAATCAAAAATATATTATTATTTATTAATTATATTAAATTTGATTTTCAATCTTTTTATTGATATATATTTTATTTTAATTTTTTTTTCAACTTCATTCTTTAAAATTTGATTTAATTTAAATTTTAAAGCAACTTTGATTCTTATTTTTTTAATTGTTATTTATTTTAATTTTATTCTTTTCTTATTTAAAATTTTTTATCTATCATATTTGATCTTAATTTTTTTATTGTTATTTTTTATTTAAAATAATTTATGAAATTGAATTTATTTATTTTTTTAATTTTATTATCTTTCAATTTTTTTTATTTTTTATATTTGATTTTTATTTTTTTATTGTTATTTATTTTATTTAAAATAATATATAAGATGAGATTTTTTTTAATTTCATCATTCTTTAATTATTTTTTTTTAGATTTAATTCTTATTCTTTAAAAAAATTAAAAAATTAAAAACATTAATTATTTTTCATGACATAATAAAACACAAAAAAATATTTTTTAATTAGTTTTCATAAGAATAATTAACTTTTAAAAAAAAACTATTTTAAAAACAAAAAACTTATTTTCCGGCAAATAAACAGCCGTAATGTTATGTTGCTTTGGAAATGGCATGGCACCAAAGAACATTTGTTGGTGTTCACAAATAATTGGGCACTACTGGAGGATTTGTTTCAAAGGGGCTGTCCAATTTGAGAGGTATGTGTCCCGCACATGCTGGTGGGTGCTAGAATGTGTGAGCCACCCGCAGCCTCCCACGGCTTTGTCAATGTCTTGAGATCCCAAGCACAGAGTATGCTTGAAAAGGGACGCATTTCAGCAATTAGAATGTGTTAAGCTAAAGTAAAATCTCCTGTAGCACAAGATATTAACATAATCATTAAGGGTACATTACATTACATGTCACGTATCTTAAAATGGATTTTTATTTCCCACTGTTTATTCTCTCTTTTTTTGGTTCAGGTTATGCACATTATTTTGGAAATACAGAAACTGAACAGCATTTGATGCGATGGCCAGGGTAATCAGTACATATGTAGAAAAGCTTCTACATCTTTGACCAGAAGCGGCTCAAGCTTGCTTCTATTGAACCATGTGGCTCGTCGGTCGGTAGAAAAACATCATCATTGAACTGCAGGATTCAACATGGACATCATTGTTGTTAGTTCGATTATTCAGCGAACAAATTTATCTTTTAAGTTCAAACTGACATGATTTTCATGCTGTAAGAAACTCAAACATGATATACTCCAATCATCAAGGAACCTGAGTTCTACCTTCACAATGGTGTTTTCCTTGCTTGATATGTTAACCGGTAGGAAATGGATATTTGGCATTTTTAGTTGGATGGATGATATGTCAGGAAATCTGCAGAGATCGCAATATAAGAAGCTATTCATGTCGACGAGTGTGTCGATAATGAGTTTGAATGTGATTAAGAAGAGAAGGACCTGTTGAGTACAGCCTTTGCCATTTGAAAAAGAGTCCTTTGAACAGATGCACTGTATACGCCTTCCTTAGGAGGACCAAAGAAAGTGTTGGCCAAAGATTTTTTCACATCCAAATATCTCTCTGTAAAGTAAAGTGGGTTCTTGGGGATGCTAGATGCAGATTCATAAGAATACCTGCATACACAGTATTATCTCAGAAATATGCCTGATTTGACGCTCAAAAGGTCAACATACTACTACTTAACTGTAACCAAATAGAGCGAAGGGGTCTGTCAAGAACATTTATCATCCATCGACATATACCAGCAATTCTCCTAGATCAAATTATTAAAGAAATTGGAAAAACTTGCCTCCACAGTGCAGTGACTTCTGTTGCCAGCATCCTCTCTCGAGTTTCAGGCAGAGCTGTATACTGATCCCTAATAAACCCTTCAAAACCAGACTGTTCGTAGCATAAACACCAAAGGGACATCAAATAAACGGTTTTTTCTCAGCTTTGAAGAAATTCTGAGTTCTCATTCAGAAAAGATAAAATAGAGGTTACTTTACCTTGGTTGTCTTCAGCACAGACAATCCTTCTATACCAGAAGTCAGCTTTAGAACACCAGACTTCTGTACTGTTACCTCAGCTGTATGCTTCTCAGATCCAAGTTTGAAACCTTCAGAAGAGTAGAATTAATAACTCAATTCAAACCAATACATATTTCTTTAAGTTCCCAAAAATCAGAGGATCTTGAAATGAAAAGGGAGGAGCGAATTATATCCGTCAAGATATGTCAAGATGCATTCCATTTTGATTGTTTTCTGAGAAGTTTGGAAATGATGTACTTGCTTTCATAAATTCACAATAATGTTCTAACCTAGAGGCTCTGGCATTACCATGTTCGTGTGGCTGCCCATTTATGTGCACACGCTCCCACGGCTTCTCCACTATCTTTACAATAGCAGTAGTTACCTACAAAATGTTCAAAAGAGAAGAAGAGGTCTGCATTAATCAAATAACTAAACATCATTACAATACAAAACCATGAGAAAGGATTCATGCAAGAGAATTAAATATACGAAGCTGTTCCAGGTTCATCCTCTAACTGTATAGAACAAAACCAAGCTCTTAACAACAAGACTTGAGAAATCAAGATTGGGAGCCTTCAAATGCTAATGGCCTAACTCAGCAGTTCCTTATCCCCGTGTTTTCAACAGTAAAAATCTCAATTGCAAAAGTAATTACCTGCTTGTAAAATGATGTGAAGTGCCTAGCAAGCAGAATCGCAAAGTTCTCTGCCGAAAGCTGTTCTGAACATTCCTTTGCTTTCACATATACCTGCGTTACAAGTAACATTTAAAATGATTGCAACTAAACTTCAATTGCTGTTTGATAAACAAGAACTGCCAGTAATATCACAAGAAAAGTTTTCATAACACATCTCCTGATTTATAACGATGATTTTACACACAAACTAACCATCGCTTTGAGAAGCTAAAAAGAGTTTCCTGCACTAGATCATAGAGCCACAACAAAGCATTATTGCTTCATAAATCACAATCCAAATTTAGATGCTCAAATATCATAAATCATATCACTAACCTAAGCAATTCGATGCATCCTTACCACTTAAATCAGGCATAAAAACACATGCATCTTGAAGGGATCCATTCCCTAACTCAAATCAAGCCATCCAAGCCTTTAACAAAATCCTTAAAAACCCAAAAACAAGAAACAAAAATAGAAAAAAAAAAAAGTTGCCGGCTAGATGACGAAAAAAAAGGACATCTTACACAAAGAGGCAAACTAGGTCAACTAGCTAACAATCAAGATGAAGACTTTACTTATCTTTACATCACTGATAAACCAGAGAACAAATCTGAATCTAAAAAAAAAAGAAATTCTGGGTGAGAAGATGTACAGTGTTTTTCATGGTATCAGTGGCAACGATATCAGAGTTATCATCACGAACATAGGAGTTGACACAATCAGATAACAGGATGATGCTAACACCCCATTCCACCATGGAATGAATATGATCTGATTTGTTCCTCCAAACCCTTGCAACTCTCACTCTAGCTTTGCCATGTCTCTGCTCGAAATTGAACCCATCTAACTCGTTGGCCATGACTCGGAGCTTGATATTCTGGAAGGTTTAGGGGCAAAAGAGGACTCACTGTTATAGAGGTGAAGACGCGAAATAACAGACAGTGGTTCTCTGTTACTGCGGGCTGGCAAAAGATGTTTTCTTGTACAATCGTATTTTAAAAGAATAATTTATTTTAATTTTAAATTATATATTTTTAAATTGAAAAGGATAATTCATTGTTTGATCATCAACATGACTAAAGGTTAATATCAAATAAATTAAAAAAATTAGTAAATGGAAAAGTCAATAAAATGATTAAGAATTGATTCTTCTTTTTCGGGGGAGTATTAATATAGTTTTAAGAATGTATTCAATTGTTTTTGTATTTTAAAAGTTATTTTAAAAAAATTTTAATTTATTTTATTTTTTCTTTACCTTAAATTAAATTTTTTTTTGTGTTTGTAAAGTATTTTAAAGTGTTGATATTAAAAATAAATTTTAAATAATAAAAAATATTATTTTAATTATTTTAAAATAAAAAATATTTAAAAAAATAAAACAACAGACCGAAACTAACAGTTTAAAAACCGGTTAGGTGAATTCTATCATCTATGTGCTGAGACGGCGGCGAGAATGCGACCGTGGCAACATTATCAGATGCTGTCATCATCTTCTGTGGTTTTTTTTTTTTTAATTAATTCTTTGTGTTTTTGGGCGGATGTTGACTTGAACAATGTAGGTGTCATGACTTTGTTAAACTTATCTTCCTTTTACGTCCGTACCACGGTTTGGGTGAGGTAACTATAATTGATTTGAGATATTTTTTTTATTTTTAATAACATGAAATTAAAATGATTAAGAAATATTAAAAAAATATTGATTTAATATTTTTTATACAAAAACTACAAAACAAATAAAATAGAAGGCATAGACATTATAGCATACTATATATTTCTCTATTCATTGCTATAATATGGTGATTTTTTTATCCTTTTTAGGAAAAACTGTCGTCTATGAACTAGGATATTTTTATCTTTTCATACGATACACTGGTCATTATAGATTTGTTTGGGGTATTTTTTATATTCAATATATTTATGGACAGTAAAAGGAAACCAAAATACCCCTAGGATTAAAAAAAACTAACATTGTACAGCAGGGGTGTTGTTGTCTTTTTATTTTTTAGAATACAATAAAATTACGTGTATGACCTTAAGGACAAAAAAATTATGTCATTGAAACAAGGGTATTGGTGTCCTTTTCTCACACTATTATTATTATTATTATTATTATTATTATTATTATTATTATTGGTTTGGTTGAGTGTTATAACATGATTTACCATTTAATTTGTGATTTTTAAATGCAAAAAGTTGTTGGTGAGTGGGCGACGTCGCCCACTTTGAGCAACACGTGCGATGCCTCCTGATGGTGTAAGATGAGTTTATATTGTCTCATTTGGTTCTTTTTC
>Ga0325414_1004810_pt1 | contig 14180 bp, 10 predicted proteins | sample PopdelMetagenome_8_FD_206183 | JGI IMG/M metagenome (GOLD analysis project Ga0325414, IMG submission 206183) | Populus deltoides microbial communities from Bellville, Georgia, United States - Leaf-PdKOR-R3 | ecosystem: Host-associated > Plants > Phyllosphere > Phylloplane/Leaf | place: USA...
TCTTGTGCGAGAACATGCTGTTGCGTTGAAGACAGTTTCAAGTTAATTGTCGATTCCATCACTTCCTTGTTCAGAACCCTAGGCATCTGATCAACACCTAACACACGATGGAAGTATGCAATTACTTTTGATTTGACTGCCTCGTGTCCTTCGACAACCTCTCCATCCTCCCTTGTAAGTGATAGAAGCTTATTTCTATTCTGTCTTCCATTTACTGATTTGTGAAAGTAGCTAGTATTCTGATCCCCCAAGCTAAGCCATTGTTTTTCTATTTCTATTCTGTCTCTAGATTAATGGAAGTTGAATGATGAATGCCTTACTTTGTGGAATTTGCAAATTTTTTTTCTATTTTAACGCTTTGATTACTAGAGACTAGTAATAAGCTGGTTGGGGGGTGTGATTAGTACTTAAAAGTGTATTTTTATCAAGGTTTTATATGATCATTTTGCACTTGAAGTATTAATAACTCCTTAACTAAAGCATGTTTTATAATAACATATCTAATAATATAAGATACCTTTAATTTATGGTAAGTGTTCATCTTAAATGCAGGCCTATCACATAAATGAAATAACATATCATCATTTACCACCATTAAATCAACATCAACATTTTCATTTATACTAGTTCCAACACTATGAACAACCTCAACATTCTCATCAACATTCATATAATGCTCAAACAACCTTAGCAAAGTATCTTTAACCTTAATTGTAAAATTTTCAGCATCTTCAACATCATACAATCTTCCAAAACAAAATCTCACATACTTCAATTTGAAACGTGGATCTAAAACAACAACCACATACAACAAAAATTTTTGTATATCTTGATCCCCCCAATATTTTTTATACTTTGCCATCATATTCTTGGCCATTTTACTTACATAAACATCTTCATTTCTACAAAGTTGAGATATGCTCGTGTGCATGGAAATCAATTCATGGAAGAAAGAATTAGATGTTACATACAACGAGCCAGAAAATTTCAATGTAACCGTGTAAAATAGTTTCAAGAACTTGACAAAAGATCTAGCCTTTTCCCAATCTTCTAAAGTAGGAGGCCTAAGTTTTTTTATTTTCCTTTTGAATCAACTTCAAAGTAACTCAAATACCTAGAATTGGTTTTTTCTAACCTCATAAAAATCACATCAAATTTATCAGTCGCATATAGCATCATCATATATGTAGAGTTCCATCTAGTTGCAACATCCAAGCAAACAGATTTTTTACTCCCAATTTTCAACCTCTCCGCATATTGGTTAAAAACAAGTCTGGAAGGAGAAGATCTAACAAATCTCACTGCATTCCTAATCTTAACAATTGAATCATCAATATCTTTTAATCCCGCACATACAATAAGATTAACAATATGTGCACAACATCTAACATGCATGAAGTCATTTGACAATATATTAGTTGCCTAATTACTTGTTACTCTTTTCAAATATTTTATTGTCAAATTATTTGAACTTGCATTGTCTACTGTAACTGTTAAAATGTTATCAATTCCCCATTCCAACAAACAACTCTCAATTGCTTGGCCAATTGTTTCATCTTTATGATTAGAAACTTGACAAAAGTTTAGAATTCTTTTATTCAAGTTCCAACCTTCATCAATCCAATTAGCAGTCAACATATACTTAATATTTTGGATTGATGTCCAAGTATCGGTTGTTAAACATACACGTTGATCTTTAAGAGTTTTCTTTAATTTTTCCTTCTCAACTACATAAATTTTGAAACAATCTCTCCAAATCGAGAAGGAACATGAAATCTAAGTTGCATTACTTGACAAAATGATTTAAATCTTTGGTTTTCAACAAAGTTGAAAGGTTGCCTTAATAGTCACCAGATTTTCCTCTCCATTATTACCCCTCTTTATTATAGGTCTGGGTTCTAAGACTAAAGTTTTTTGTTTTCGGTCAATCACAAAAGGAAATTTTTTGCATACACCTAAATGACTCCACATGTTACTAGTCCCATTAGGTATAGCATGGCATGCATAGTCTTTTCCACAATATATACATGTAGCCCTAGGAGCCTTAACATTACCATCTAGTTTTTTAAAGTGATCCCAAATTTGAGATGTTTTTCTTTTATTAGATCTAGAAACTGGATTACCTTCACTTTCAGTGTTGCTATTTGTACTAGAAGTAGCAACTAAAACTGGAATCGGAATAGGCAAAGAATTGGGTTCCGAACTTGAAGGATTTGATTCAATCGGTGTAGGATCTTCCCGATTATCCATCTAAAATTAAGAAAGCAGCAACAACATCAATCAAACAATTATTTTCAACTATGTAGATACATTTTGCAAATAGCCTATGATACATCTTGCAATACATGTAATACATATGGAAATAGCCTAAGATTGCCTTGCCTGCTATTCTGCCAATTAATGCAAAAGGAAGAAAAAAGCCTATGATACATTTGCATTACATGCAAATGCAATACATGCAAAAATAGCCTAAGATTGCCTTGACTATTATTCTGCTAGTTAATGCAAAAGCAAGAAAAAAAGCCTATGATACATTTTGCAATACATATGGAATATGCCTACATTTTGCAATAATTTATATACATATTTTATCAAATTCACATTCAAATTAATTAGAAGCAATATGCCAAATACACGCATTTTTTTAATCAACAGTAAACAAAAGACTAATAATTTAGCATGAAATTGAAACGTATATTTACATCTGGAAAAGGAAATGCAACAGTCAACAAAATGGAAAGCATGTATTTTTTTTGGTAAGTTGACAGATATATTAAAAAAGAATATACAAAGATTATAAGGGGCATACCCCAGATTTACAATGTGCATGAAAACATAAAATAACAAATGGCTATAGAAAGCCACAAAGCAGAACACCTTGACTTAACTAGACTTGTTAGGGATACCAATACAACCAGCTAAATATCAATTTAAGAGTCTATGTTATTGACCCTCTAAGCGCTTTGGATCCTTGTGTTTTCATCTGTTGGGAGAGCGTTCCTCATCAAATCAAGCTTTTCACGAATGATACATTCTATTTGATGAAAGACCAAATTTGGAGTTCTAGACATTCCTTCAAATATCCTTGCATTCCGTTCTTGCAAGATATAATACACTGTAGCCGCGAAACCCAATTTACGAGAAAAATTGACGAAACTTTTATCATGCCATGTAACAATTGCCCATTGAATCCATTCCTCTCACCCTTTCGTCATTCTTGGAATGTCGCATCTGTCACAAACATGCCACCATATCGCTTTAGTATAGGAGCATTCAAAGAACAAGTGGCTATGATCTTCATTGTTGCGAAGACAGAGTGAGCATCGATTGGGACCATGTATACCAAACCGATGAAGTCTATTCTGAGTTGTGAGCTTTTGTTGGACAGCCACCCATAAAAGAAAGGAATGTCTTGGAACAGCATTCTTGAACCACACAATGTCATGCCATTCAACAACCTGATTATGAAATCTTAGTTGCTCCCAAGCTACTTTGACCGAAAATCTATGATTTAGTGAATCCAACCACACAATCTCATCCTTCTGCCCCATCTTAGGATTGGAAGGAATAGCTTCTATAATGGGGTGCCAGCCAATAAATTGAGTGGTAGGGATTCTCCATTCTGAGTTACTAATCAGCACATTCACCCTCGCGTTATTTCCCATACTTGAATCGTAGATGAATCTTTCACCGTAAGAATTCGCAAGCGGGCTGTGAGGATGCCAATTATCAAACCATAGAGAGGTTGTCATGCCATCTCCTATGATGTACTGCATCTTCAGCCATGCTAATGATTTGAGCTTTAGGATCTTTCCCCAAGCCCAAGAGCAATTCTCTAGGGCCTTGATTGTCCAGAAATTCCTACCTTGCAACAGATTGGATCTAATCCAAGTATACTAGAATGGAAAGCATGTATTGCTTCTATTATCTAAACAAAACATCAAAAAAACAAAGCAAGATATGAATTTCAGCTTAAAATCACAGGGGTAGCAGTAGGGACTAGCCATTAACAGTCTCTTAACAATTAATCTATATCGCTATTACAGAACTTCTAAAGCAATTAATCTATATCGCTTCTGTTGCTCATTAATCTATAGTCACAGAAGCAACTAAAGCTTAACAACCCATGATATTTATCACGTTATCCAGACTAAAGCAACTAAAGCAACAATCAACACTCAACATATTATTTGAAATCTAAAGCAATATATACGGAATAAAAGAAGTATGTAACAAAAATTTACCTTTCAACAATCAACAGATGGAATTAAACGCTGAAGCTTGAAAGATGGAGACGAATTCTGGGAAAGATGAAGATGAAGATGGAATAGACTTAGAATAAACTTTCAAACCCACTAAACAAAGAATCAAAGATGAAGATGGAATTTACCTTGCTGTCGTTGCTAAAATGAAGACGCCTGAAAGATGGAGACGGTTTCTAGGAAAGATGAAGATGAAGATGGAATTCCCTTGCTGTCGTTGCTAAAATGAAGACGCCTGAAAGATGGAGACAGTTTATGGGAAAGATGAAGATGAAGATGGAATAGACTTAGAATAGACTTTCAAACCCACAAAACAAAAAATCAAAAAAGATGGAATTTACCTTGTTGTCGTTGCTTAAATGAAGGCAGTTTCTGGGAAAGATGAAGATGAAGATGGAATAGAGACTTTCAAACCCACAAAACAAAAAATCAAAGAAGATGGAATTTACCTTGTTGTCGTTGCTTAAATGAAGGCAGTTTCTGGGAAAGGAAGATTGGGAATTAATTATCGAGGAAGATTGGGAATTTTTGTTGGAAGTGGGAAGCAAGGAGACGGCTTTGTGAGATGAGAATGAGATGTTAGGGAAGGAGGCCAATTAGGTTAACTTAACTATTTGTACTGCTTTTTAAAATTGTTTAACGGGTTCGGTTCGGTTTGGCATGGTTTCTGGATCAAAACCGAAACCGAACCGGACTTGTTAACATTTATGGTTTTTAAATCGAACACCCCTAGCAATAGCTCACAAAATTCAATTTATTTTGATATATTGCTTATTCTTAATAAGCAGAAAACAAAGGTATTTTTTTTTGGTGTCACAATCCTCAGTACAATGTCTAATGCAACAAATTCTTAATTTATATTCTTCTTGAACTGTACCATTTACATGTTAATAGTTCATGTTTAAGCATTCATATAAACTACATACACGTAAGATACAATAGTATTATAGAAAGGAAATGTACATAAACACCATATGCAAAACGTAAAGTTTACTAATACACCATAACTTAATATCCTAAATTTGAATATTGACATCATTTAGTTTAACAAAATACAATTCATATATTCTTACTACTACAGAGATTATTACATAATTATACGGTTTCACAAGGTGCATATTATGAGATTGCTAGATACCATGGTCATGATGGTCCTGTTACAAATCAAACTTGATATTAGTGCATAAACATTAATTATGGTACAATTGAGCAAATGGTTAAGGTTATCTCATAATATGTAGTCGTGGTTAAGATTAATTTCTAATAAGTAGGTTCACATTAATAACTTTCTATCAGGTCCATCTCGAATACATTACTTCACATCTTCAGGCAACAATAGTCCACGTTACTTTATTTTAAACTATGTTCGATAAACAATTGATAACATATTATGGTCTAGGAATTCTTATACATATAGAATTCTTCAGTGCATAAATAATTCATCCATAACTATAACAATTCATATTGTTTCTTAAACATGATTTCCGGCAAAAAAATAATACGTTATAATCTTTTTTTATTATGTCAATGAATTCTTTAAACCGAGGCTATTCTTAATGTTCACTTTCGGTTGTCCTAGTGTGGAAATCATTAATTGAAATTAATCTTATCCTTTACTCTCGGATATCCAACATGGATACCATTAGGTGAGTTAATCTTATCGTTGTTCCCAACTATCCAACATGAATACCATTAACCAAAGCTAATCATTAGCATTTATTCTCGGCTATCCAACATGGATGTCATTAGTCAAAGTTAATCTTGATGTGAACCTTGTGATCATGTGGTCACGCAACCCACACACAAAGACACCTATTCCTGGAAAGCAAGTAAATCAGGTTTGATAGGAATGTGACACAAAGATAAGTTGTACCTAGGCACCAGCACTATTAGAAACGTGAACCCCCACCCAACGAATATTGATTCGCGAACGAGAAGTATAAGGATGACGCCATGTTCTTCGATAAGTCATTTTTCAGTTCTTTATAGAACCAAAGAAGAGAGAGTATCTCACCAAAACACATAAAGTGTGGCAAATAAGAAGTTTTATTAATCTGAATTGTCTAACCCTTACATGTTTGGTTATGTGTTTATTTATACTGACTCTAGACTTAAATAAACCCTAATGGACCCTCCTTAGGTGGACTTATATGAAGCCCACTTACAATTGACCTAAATAAGTAATAAGAACCTAAAGACTAATAAGAAAATAATAAAAATCCAAAAATTACCATCCTAAATATGCTAGAACCAGATTTGTCACTTTTAAGAAGTCTCAAATAAATTAGGAGAAATCTAATTTGGAAAATTTGTGTTCCTGCCCTTTTAATGTCCTTGATTAGCTTGGATTTACTTGTTTTAACTTAAAGTATCTAAAAGAACTTGATTAGCTATTCTAGATTTGGATAACTAATGATAATCAATGGGTTACGTTGACTTTGGTATTTATATGGAACTTGATTAACTAATCCTAATTGGAGGTTAATGATGTCAAGAGGTTTTTTGACATTGGTATTTTTAGATGAGAAATTAAGGTACTCGTATAGGGCAATCCGGACCATGATAACTATTGAAATCAATGGGTCATATTGATAATGACATTATTTGTTGACTCTTATTAATCGTTCTTAGGAAAGGGAGACCAATGATCATGTTAAGATTACTAACATCGGCAAAACCCTAAGGTTGGGAAAATAAAATGAACTTGGATTATCTAATTTCAAGAATTGAGGAGGCTAATAGCATCAAGGGTAATGTGAACCTCTTCAACACGCGGTTAAGCAACCCACGCGCAAAGACATCAATTCCCGGAAAGCCAAGTAAATCAGGTCTGATAGGAGTGTGACACAAAGATAACTTGTACCTAGGCACTAGCACTATTAGAAACGAAAACTCCCACCTAACAAATATTGATTCGTGAACAAGAAGTATAAGGATGAGGTCACGAAATCATTTGTTCTTCGATAAGTTGTTTTTCAGTTCTTTAAAGAACCAAAAAGGAAGATTATCCCACCAACACACAACAAGTGTGGCAGATAAGAAGTTTTATTAATCTAAATTGTCTAACCTTACATGTCTCATTATGCCTTTATTTATACTGACTCTAGATTGAAACAAACCCTAATGGACCCCTAATATGGACTTATATGATTCTCACTTACAATTAAACCCAAATAATATAAATAAACCCTAAACTAAGATAAAAATAATTATAACAATAATAAATCTAAATATGATATCCTAAATATGATATGATCAGATTTGCTGCTCTTTAGAAGTCCCATATAAGTTAGGAGAATCAAATCTGAAGTTGTCTCCACTTTAATTTCCTGGTTTGCAAAGTATCCTTACACCATAAGGATGGATTCCTACTATAATAAGGATAGAATAATTGTTTCCATACACCATAAGGATTCTACATTAATATAGAGTCCATATCACATATGAAAACTATGTTGTAGCCTATTAAATATCCAAACTGTCACATCCTTGTAGAAAAAACATCCGAGCCAGTAGGAAGTCCACAAGTTAAAACAAAGTAAATAACAAAATTTATACACCCTTTGTTGACCAGTATTGCAATGCCTTTTTGGACTTCGATTGACTTGAAATTTTAATCCAAGGTAAGAAGACATGTCAGGAGACTCCACGTAAAATTTCAACCCGGCTGTCGAATTGAGAATTATAAATATTTCTATAAAACTGTACGGTTACATATTTTATGTCAAAATCCGAATCTGATTGTTTTTTCATTACTTGGATCGTATAAAAAAGATTACCTTGATATTATTTGTGGATTTCAAAGAATTGGATTAGATATCAAGAAAAGGATAACCAACAATATTAGTGATATAGTAATTTTTTTGTATTCTTTATAAATTCTTTTGGAAATGAAAGTAGAACTTGCCTATTAATGACTGACAATGAAGTCACAATTCGTACTCAAATTTTGGGAGATAATGAATAATATAGGATATTAGGGTGAAGTGCAAAGAAGAAAAGAAAAGAAATTTCCATTATAAGCAAATGTTGTCGTATTTGGGTAAAAAATAAAAATAAAAAGAAAACAAAGGGATGTAATGTTATTATTTTAAAATATTAAATATTATTATAGTTCATTTTCATAATAATTATGTTGTTCTTTTCAGGGCCTTCCCATTCATGTTAGGAGTAGTCCTTTGCTTATTATGTTGTTATTATAGAAAAGAAGTAATATGTATTATTTTGGGATTAACTGTAATCTATTTAATTATGTAATAATGACATCAAAAATATTCTTTTGATGCATGAATATGAATAAATTTTACTATTATGATGTTCTTATAACTTATATGCATATGTTTTACTTTTATCCCTCTTTAAATTGTATAACTATTTATGAGCAAGTTTATGAATATCTTTGTGAAATGATTAGTACCATTGATGTGTTTTGAGATCCAGGATGATTAGATCAGGAATGAAAATTGTGTATACAAGTGTAACAGAACACAATCGATAACTTGGGACCTCCCTTCCCGGTATAGGGGAGGCTTTGATGAAATTTTAATGGATTATAAAAAAAAAATTGGTGTTTTCATCCTAGTAATTTGGGATGCATAAATATATGTTTTCATGTAGGGATGCAAAACCATTTGTAATGCCCTAAAAGGTGCTTTAGGTTGCCTTGTATGGCATCAAAAGCATCAAATTATCAAAATACCTATTTTAACAAATGTTATGATTTTTGGTAAAGCATGCAAAACATGTCTTAGAAAAGGCGATAAAGCATCGAAAGGTGCCTTACGTTGGCTGTTAGGGCGTTGAGAGAGCAAAATTACCAAAATACCCTTTTCAACAAAATTTAAGGTTTTTGCACGGGCATGCAAAAGCATACTATGAGGCCGTAAAACAAGTCTTAGGTAGTCCATTAGGAAGTTGAAAATGTAAAATTACCAAAATATCCTTTTCAACAAAGGTATGGTTTTTAGCTTGGACAAGAAAAAAAAGACTTTGAGGCCCTAGAAGGTGCCCTAGGTTTGCTGGTAGGGCATCCAAAGGGTAATATTACCAAAATATTCATTTAAATCATGTTGGTAATGTAAAACATGTCGTAAGGCCTTTAAAGGTGTTATACATTACCCAGTAAGGCGTTGAGAGTACAAAATTACCAAAATACTCATTTCGATAAAAGTTATGGTTTTCGCACGAGCATGCAAAAACATACCGTGAAGCCCTAAAACGTGCCCTTGGTTTATGCATGGCCAAAAGAGCTTCAAAAGCACAAAATTACCAAAATAGTATTTTTTTTTTTAAGTTAAAGCTTCAGCACAAGCATGCGTAAACATGTCGTGAGGCCCCTAAAATTGCTATAAGGTTGCCGATAGGGCGTCAAAAGTGCAATATTATAAAAATTCCCATTTTAACAACAATTATGGTAAATGCACGGGCAACCAAAAACATACAATAAGGCCTCAAAACAAGCCTTAGATAGGCTGTTAGGGCGTCAAATGCATAAAATTACCAAAATACCATTTTTCAATAAAGGTTAAGGTTTTAGCTTGGGCATGCATATATAGATCATGGACCTAAAAGGTGTTTTAGGTTGGCCGGTAGGGCATCAAAAGCATAAAATTATAAAAATAACCTTTTTGACAAAAACACATAGTGAAGCCCTAAAACATGCCTATGGTTTGAGGTTGGGCGTAAAAAGTGCAAAATTAAAAAAAATCATCTTTGTAACAAAAGATAAGGGGTGATTGAGTTTACAGAAAACAAGTTTTTTGCCAGAGAGAGAATTCCAGAGATTTTGGGCATCATGATGATTTAGGTGGAGAGTGGGAAAAGAAGATTGATTGAATCTTTGACTGTCGTCACTACACAAAACATGAAAAGGTAAAACTCGTTGTCATTGAGTTTACAGATCATGCAGTAATATGGTGGGATCAGTTTGTTTTGAGCAAAAAGAGGAATGGTGAATGACCTGTAGAGTCAAGGGGTGACATGAAGGTCATAATGAGAAAACAAGTATAAGCAAGGTAAAGAGAACATAATAAGCACTTTTGCGCAGGTATGTTCTTCGAAACACTATGAGTACTAAATTCCTATGCTTTGAATATGTGAAGTCATTGTATGCTAATGATTATGACTTTTCCAAAATATACAATGTATGTAGATATTCGGCTTTTGGTAAGTTTTTTTTTATGGATAGTCACTTGTTCAAAGAGAATCGATTGTGATTTCCTACTAGCTCTTTGCATGAATTGTTTATTCATTACGCACATGGTTTAACGAGCCATTTTAGGGTTGCAAAAACTTGGAAGTGTTGCATAAGCATTTCTATTGGCCAAACATGAAAAGAGATGTTTAACAAATCTATTAATAGTGCATCGCAAAAACTTTGGATGTGTTGCATGAACTAAACTCTTATTCTTAATAACTTGCCATCTCAAACAGATAGACAAACTGAGGTAGTGAATAGAACTTTATCACAACTTTTACTTGTTGTTACTCAAAAGAGCCTGAAAAGTTGGGGAAAATGTTTGCCTTTTGTTGAGTTTGCTTATAATAGAATTGTGCATTCAACCACTAACTTTTCTATAACAAATAAGGGGTGTAACATGTTTTTTAACCTGGTGATTAGGTTTAGGTGTACATGTGTTAGAAACGGTTTTTTGACCATAGGAAATCAAAGGTACAGCCTCGTGGTGATGATCCATTCCAAGTTTTAAAGAAGATCAATGGCAATGCTTATAAAGTTGATCTTTTAGGTGAATATGGTGTTAGTGTCTTTAATGTTGATGATCTTTTTTTTTTGGTAAGTATTAATGTTAATGTTGATGATCTTACATTGTTTGAAACATGTTTTGATTCAAGGTCGAATCTTTTTGAGGAGAAAGCAGATGATGTGGATTAGCCTATGAAAACCAAAGACCCATTACATGTTCGAAATGGGCCAATCACAAGGTCCAAAATGAAGGCATTAAAAGAAGCATTAAATGGGCTGGTTGTGCAAGTTTTGATGATGCGAACCCTAGCAAAATTTAATGGAATTCGCGACCCCAAGATTAATCTAATCCAAGTTTGTTGAGATTTGAATGAGCTTCTTACAATGAAAGACTTGCTCGAAGGCAACAAGACTATAAACCAACTCGATCACAATGCCTACACCTGGAGACGAGCAAAGAAAGTATAAGTTCACAACAAAGAAATGTCAATTCTTTGAAGAGTTGAAAGTTCAATCAAGAACTAAGATTGAGCAACCAAAAAGTTGGCTACAATGCTGAAATCATCATCCAAAGTCTAATTTGAAATTATTCCTAAAGAGTATTTAAACTTGAAGTCAAAACCCTAGTTTTCCTAGTGGGTCTCTCACATAAACCCAATTTAAATAATAATCAACCCAAGCTAAAATTAGCCCAAACTAATTAAAATAAACAAGTCTAAAACCCAAACAAAATGTCTCCTCTCAAAATAAATAAAGTTCGATAGCCCAACTAATTAAATAAGACACGTTAGTTGTTTCTGCAGTATGTCTGGCAGCAACTTAAAATAGATGGTTCTCTCTTGTCTTAATGATCTAGAAGGCGTGCAATATACCATCGGAAAGGTATGGAAGTCCGAATCTAGTCTTCTTCTCCCAATCCTTGTGTAATGGTTTTCGTTCCACCAACAAGCCCCTCTTGAAGATGAATCAGATTAATCAAGGCTTACTCTTTATTATTACAAATCCTCTTGAAATCCACCTTAGCCCTTGTATCTTTAATAAGTCCATTGAAAGCTTCTTTGAACTTCTTAGCCCTAAGCCTAGTAATTGGACCAACTAGAACCTCCATTGGATCCTTTAATGGTTGGATCGCATCCTTCAGCCAAGGCTAAACTTGGAGATCCTTGGAGCATCAAGAGGAGGCGTTAGTACATTAAATTCATGTATAAAAAGGGTCCAATCCACCCTTATTTAGGCCATGAAGATTCGACAACAATAATGCTGATTTTGTATCATTTCGGCCAGCCTTGTTTTGTGATGTTTCCACGTGTTTTGTGGATTCGTATTATGTGTGGGATCATTAATTATTTCCTTTAAATTTAGGATTTATTATTTTATTTTCTTGTTTAGTAAGGAGAAAACAAAGCAAAGAAACACAAAGGAATCCATGTTAATTTAGGAAACACATGTGGTAGCAAAGTTTTCTTGTTATGCATGGAGAATAATTCAGCAACTTAATTATGTTTCCTAGTATTGGAAGGATACCAAGAGGTAGCAAAGAGGAGCATTAAAGGTAGCATCTTTTTCCTTCCAAAAGAACGATAAATACTAGGTTGGTATCAAAATCATACTGTAACTTGGAAACCAAAGGAGGAGATAACTTCTCATTTGGTTGATAGGATTATTGGACAATATTATATGCTATAAAATACATCTTGTATCAGACCTGCAATGTTTTTTTTTCTTGTTATCTTGTCACGATATATCAAACCTTAGGATTTATGGGCTTTATTTTGATTTTGCTAGCTACAATTTAAGGTTTGTTTGGGCTTAATTAATAATTTATTTTCAACTAGGATCTAAGGCTTATTTGGATCAGGGTTTGAGCTTACTAGTAAAGGTTTTAAGTCAGTTTTTGTAAGTGGGTCAATTCAGCCCACAAGAGTACATCCATTAGGGTTAATTTTCAAAACTATTTAAGCACATGTAAGCCTAAATCTTAGGACTTTTTATCAATAATATGTATGAACTTTTCAGTTTAACGTGCAAGAGAGATTCTTGCATTTTTTTGTTCTTGAACGAACTAAATTTGAATTTTAGAAGATTAATTGGCTTCGTTGCATCATTCAACTTAATAGTACTGATACCTTAGAACAAGTTTCTATTGTGTCATGCTCCTATTAGATCTCTTTTCAGATTTTCATGGTCAGATCTTATTTTTTTTATATCAAATGTAAGAATATATTAAGATCAAAAGTAACCATGCCATAAAAATAGCAAGTACAAATTATATATAAAAAGGAGGGTAACACGTACCTTAAAACAAAAAAAAATAAGAGCAGAAAAGGGATCAAAGCTTGCTAGGAAACAACATTAATTAAACGGCCAAAAGGACCCAAAAGCAGCCACCCATATTCAATAGGGACCACAAGAAAACAAGCAAGTAAACAAGAGAACCAATAGTGCACACTACCAGCCGAAAAAGCAGTAAGACTTCATTAAAGCTGATCACGTAGAAAACCAAGCAGAACCATGTAAGGCCAAACGAAAACATCTTTGATACCCTAAAAGGTGCCCTGCCTAATAGAGCTTTGAAAGCACAAAATTACAAAAATACCCTTTTCACCAAAAGTTGCAGTTTTTGACATGCCATTAAAAAATATACAACGACACCGTAGAAGGCACCATAGGTTGCTCCAGTAGAGTGTCAAAAGTGCAAATTAATCAAAATAATTTTATCAACAAAAGTTGAGTTTTTGCTCAACATGTAAAAACATATAAAGATGCCCCAAATAACTCATTTGGTCCCATTTTAAAAAAAAAGTTAATGTTTTTTCTTGAGCCAACATAACAAATACTGTGAGGCCCTAAAACATACCTTAAGTTGGTCGAGAGAACTTCCAAAGAGCAAAATTATCAAAATATCATTTTTGATAAATTTAAAGCTTTCGCACGAGCAAGCAAAAAATATCGTGAAGCCCTTAAACATTCCTAAGGTTTATGTGTAAAGTGTAGAAAGTGCAAGATTACAAAAATCCTCTTTAGACAAAAGTTAAGGTTTTGGCTTGAGTATGAAAACTCATACAATGAGGCCCCTAAAAAATTAGACTTTTTTTTTTGGTAAGTTGACGTATGTATTAAAGAAGAAGATACAAACATTATAAGGGGCATACCCCAGATTTACAATGATAACAGAAACATAAAACAACAGATGGCTACAGGCTAGCCACCGACCC
>Ga0325414_1004812_pt1 | contig 14176 bp, 8 predicted proteins | sample PopdelMetagenome_8_FD_206183 | JGI IMG/M metagenome (GOLD analysis project Ga0325414, IMG submission 206183) | Populus deltoides microbial communities from Bellville, Georgia, United States - Leaf-PdKOR-R3 | ecosystem: Host-associated > Plants > Phyllosphere > Phylloplane/Leaf | place: USA...
AAATTATTATTTTTTCATGATTTAATCATTTAAAATTAAATTAGTTGAAAATTAAGGTTTTTTATTGAACTGATTCAAAGATTTCATGGGTTTTGAGTCTCAGAGACTAGATGAAGCTTAGGAGGTCTGCAGACTTTCTTGCTTTTTTTTTTGGCTTTTTAAAAGCTAATGTTTTGTTTTTACCATTTTTTCAAGAGATTTTCTTTATCATTTTTTATGGTTTGCCTTCTATAAAAATAGTCTAAGGTTCATGACCAAAATCATTAGTTTCAAAGATTAACATGAGTTGAGATTTTTTCTTTATGAGTCTTTTTTTATAAATTTATTTATTTTAGTTTTATCTTTCATAATTTAATTTATTTAAAATTGGCCATCCTACCCTTTATTTTTCTTTTTATTAGGTTGTCTCGGTCTTGTGCCATAATCACAAATTTTATGGATTAACCTGAGTTAACTAAGATTTGTTTTCATTGCTACGAGATTAATTATGGGTTCAGGACCAGAGTTACTGGTTTTAAAAGTTAGTGTGGATTGAAGTTTTTTGGGGATCTTTTTTAAAAATTGAATTATTTAATATTTGATTTAATGAAAATTGTTCCTCGTACTATTTTTTTTCTTTATGTTGGGTTATCCGATTAATTTTTTATATATATATTTTCTTGATTTTATCATTCAAAGTTAAATTGACTGGGAGTTAAGTTTCTTAATTGAAACCAGTTCAAGTGTTATTTGATGATTGAGATTCATGATATTATTTATTTTTCTTTTGAACGTGTTCACCATGGTATCACAACTGAATTAAAGATTTTGTATCTTAACCTGTATGAGCTCGAATTGAGTTTTTTTTACCTTTTAAAATTATATTTTCTTTTTGATTTTCATCTTTCAACATTTTATTTGTTAGAGATCGAACATTACTTTTTTTTTTGAGTTATCGTGTTCTCATTTGATATTAAGTTATTTTATAATTTAGGATGACTCGGATAGAGTTTTTTTAACTTTCTTTTGCTGTCAAATTTTTGATCAAATTATTTATTGCTATAGTATTGTTTTAGTAATATCATTTAAATTACTATTTAAACTAATAACCCAAGATCTCTTTTTTATTTTTATTTTTTTGTATTAAAAAAATATTATTCTACCGGCGGGGCAAAGCGGTGATACAAATCTGAGCTTGTTTGTTTTTGCGTTTCAAAAGCATTTTTGAAAAAAATTAAATTTTTTATATTTTTTTCTATACTTCAAATTAATTTTTTTGATATTTTAAAATCATTTTAATATACTAATATCAAAAATAATTTTTTTAAAATAATAAAACTATTATTTTAATATAAACACACTTTTAAAAACACAATTATTACCCTATTATCAAACAAATATTAAAACAGTACTGCAAGGCAGCAAGCCAGCAACATTCACGATAATGAGAAAATAAAAATAAAAATAAAAAAAAAAACGTCGATGCGACGACGTAAACGCCAGTAAAAGATGAACAGAGAGAGAGAGAGAGAGAGAGAGAGAGAGAGAAAGAAAGAAAGAAAGGGAAGAAAGGGAACGTATCATGCTTTTCTTCGTGGATTAATTTCCAGAGCTGGTAACACAGGGAAAAGAAAAGGTAAGAAAACATAGAGAGTGAGTCAGAAGGTCGTCTCTCCAAAAATGGCGACGACGAAGCGGAAAGGTGGAGCCTCCGGATCGGAAAGAACGAACCCAAGGGTTTGGCTATACTCCATTTTGCTCACTCTTCAATACGGAGCTCAGCCTCTCATCTCCAAACGCTTCACCGGGTACTTTCCTTTTTCTTCCCCCCTTCGATTTTATGCCTTTCCTATTTATTATTTTTCCATGTAAATTTCGTACTGCTAGAATTCAATTCTCCTGAATGAATTTGATTTAAAATGCTGCTTTATTTATTACATCATCAATGATTGCGAATTCTGGTCATAGTTGAGGAAGCAATGTTAGCGTTTTGCAGTACTGCAACAATCAATCAGAAGGACACCAAATATGATCCGGGTGGTTACAATCTGTATACATAAATACTCTTATGTTTTGACTTGACGTGGTTTATTACAAAATCATCTGGGTCTATTATAGTTGTTTCAGCTCTTCCTTTTATTTGACCCCAAGTTAAAATCAGCTACATTATCAATATCAAGACTTCTTTCCGTGTTTGCTTTTGTTTCTTGACTCACTGATTCTGACGCCCTTGCGGTCCGGAAAATCTGTGAAAGTGTGCACAATCTGGCTGTTGTTTTGGGTTCTTAATCTAGCCCAAGCTTTAATGGATCCGATGAATGTGATTTGTTATGGTCTTATATGTTGACAAATGTTATTGGTATGTATTTCCTGTGAAATTTCAGTCACTAATTCATTGAGTTTCATGCAGACGCGAAGTAATCGTGACTACGTCTGTTTTGACATGTGAGGTAGCTAAGGTAATTAAAGTCCCATGTACATTAATTTTAGTCTCTCTTCATTGATTTTTTTATAGGAGAGGACAAGGTCAAGAGCAATACCTACTTTTTTTTTCAATCTAGAATGGATACTATATTTAAACACAAATGCTCATCTACTCTTTTCCTTATGTTCTTCAGGTTGTATGTGCCCTAATTCTCATGGTAAGAGATGGTAGTTTGAAGAAAGTGTTCAGTCAGTGGACTTTGGTTGGGTCGTTGACTGCATCAGGACTTCCTGCAGCTATTTATGCTCTGCAAAACAGCTTGCTGCAGATATCTTACAAGAATCTTGATTCACTCACATTTTCAATATTGAACCAGACAAAAGTATTTTTTACTGCATTCTTTACATACATAATATTGAGGTATGTTCATAAATTTCTATTTTTTATTGGTACATTATTCATTGCTTTTGAACTGTATTAAGCATGCAACAATGATTCTCAAAGTTCAAGCTTTTAATATCTTATAGAACATTGAAATGATTCCTTGTTTAGGTTTATTTGAGGCTTGATTCTCGTGTCTTTGCTATGCTCCACCCAATAACTGTCTCGTTGATTTGAAACTTACTGTTTTATTTTCAAACGAATTCCTTACAAGTTCATATCTTGCAGTGGCTCACTAGCCGGGGTAAGAAAGGCTTGAAGTTATTATGTACATATTGCTGTTGGTTTATATCTTTAGTAGACTTTCATCTCTTGCTCTTGATTGTTTAAGAATTCTTGAAATAGCATGCAGTTGAAGCTGGTATTTAAAGTCATCTTCTTTTCCAGAGCTACTATATGATGACCTTCTCTTTTAGATATTTTATGAGTATGCAACATCTTTTAATAAGCCACCCTCTCTAATTGTAATGAGACTGAGGCAACTTCCATGCAGTAGATTATGAAAAGCCACTCAGCCGTATATATTTATATGGAACCAGTTATGATAAGTTTTAGGATTGTATTGGAAACTCTTTATATTATTCTCTGGTGGGAATGTGCAGGCAGAAACAATCAATTCAACAAATCGGGGCTCTGTTCTTGCTGATAATGGCAGCTGTCCTTCTAAGCATCGGTGAGGGCTCTAGCAAAGGCTCTGGCAGTAGTGATCCCGAGCAAATTTTATTTTATGGGATCATTCCTGTCCTGGTTGCTTCAGTTCTCTCTGGTCTAGCTTCAGCTTTGTGTCAATGGGCTTCTCAGGTTTGAAACTTCTATTTAAATGATCTTACAAGTGTTTTTTCTTTTCCACCCCTTCCAATGTTATTTCCCATCATTTCAGGTTAAGAAACACTCGTCATACTTGATGACTGTAGAAATGTCAATTGTTGGAAGCTTATGCTTGTTGGCCAGCACCACTAAATCTCCAGATGGAGAAGCTATCAGACAGCATGGATACTTTTATGGTTGGACTCCTCTAACAATGGTAATGATCTTATCCAATACTTCATGCTATTTTTCTCATTAATGACATTGGCATACTTGGCAAAATAGTTGAAGTGACAAAAGATAGTTGGAATGGGATTGGTGAAAGTTCTCATTCCAAATCTGGCCATGAAATGGAAAACAACTCCAGTTGATTTGTGGTCATGGTTTTTCAGTTGAAGAAGTTTTCTTGCTGTATAGAGCATCTCATAATCATTAGGTGGTCCAAAGGACAGGAGAAATTGTCTTTAGATCATATTTGTCTTCCCTTGGTTTACATCTTTTGAACTGACACAATTATAGCTGGATGGTGAAGCTCATCCATACTGGGCAGCTGTTAGTGTTAGGATACCTGCCTTGATTTGGAATGTTTTTGGTTTGCTGCCAATCTCCTGTGACTCAGAATTTTCTTCTTCTTCTGGTTACTCAAGGAACTGGTTATCTCGTGGGCTTGTTAAAATTCCAGTTAGTGATATAATTTGAGGGCCCCAAGTGTGCATCTTGTGTTGCATATTGCTTCGGATTTGTGAAATTTATCAGCGTTATATATTTGAAGTATGTATATTTTGAAATTCAGGATCTGAGGATGGGGGGTGGGGTGGGGGGGTATTTGGTTTAGAGTAGTTGTGAGCTGATATGTTGTGTGCATGATGTTCTTTGTTCCTCCAGCTTCTTTTCTTCAAGCCTCAGCTGTATTGCATTCTAAGTTTACGAACATTGTTGCCAGTTACCTTAGGGAAAGCATTTTTAATTTTCCTTCTAATGGCATACATGCTAACAGCTGTATCATGTGCAGTTTAACACTGACAAGCTGTGTTTGCTTATTTTTCAGATCCCAATTGTAGCGAATGCTCTAGGTGGAATTCTCGTGGGCCTTGTCACAAGCTACGCTGGTGGCGTGAGAAAGGTAAATTCAGTGTTAAAGTGGATATTAAAAAGAAAACCAATAAAACTATCAGGAAATTAAAAAAACTGAAATAACCATCATTTTTTCCTTTTACAACATTTTCAATTTTCTATTAAGAAATTGAAAAAATAAAATAAAAACAACAAAATATTAAAAAGAAAACCATTAAAACTAATTAGTTAGGTGAACTTTTATTTTTCTTATTCATTAGTTAGGGTTTAATTCATTGTCTATTATATTATATCATTGTACAGTATTTAATTTTTCAATATGTACTTTTGTCAAGTTTTTTCATCAAAATTGACGCAACTATATTTTTCATTTCAAAAATATCATTTAGCTGTATGAGGATATGATAGAAAAATTGTTCAATTTTTTTTAAAATGTCTTAAAAAATAAAAAAAGTCAAAATTACTCGGTCTTTTTTAAAAATATATTTTTTTCTTTTTTTAAAAAAATTAAAATTATATCCTTGTATTTCTCATGGGTATTTTTAAAATAAAAATAATGTAATTATGCCAATTTGGATGAACAAATTGGATAAAAATATATATTAGAGAAGTGGATACCATATAAGAACATACAAGACACAATTAGAAATTAGGGAGATATTAGAGATTTGTTGAATTATATAAGGATATATAGTCATTTACTTGAGAAAAATCATGAAGTAAAGGTACTTCAAATGCCATTTATGCATGCCAGTTTTTAACACCTAGACCCACTTGACAAGGAGATAAATACCACATCAGCATGTTTGTATTAGAAACTAATTGATGCATTTGATTGATCAAATTTTGCGAGTACAAGTACTCAAAATAGAAAAACAAAATCAATAGCTGATGAAGTGTTAACTGTCATGTAAGCATTTCGGTAACAAAATTAATGGAGATAAGTAATTGATCAAATTGTGGGAGTACAAGTACTCAAATAGAAAAAAAATCAACACACACACACACAATTAGAAAAAATCATAAAGTACAATTATTACTTTACAATGCAATTATCTGGTATTAAAATAAAAAAAACTCTATCTCCACAAAGTTTTCTTGATGCGTGCAGGGGTTTGTCATCGTTTCTGCACTTCTTGTAACGGCCTTGCTTCAGTTCTTGTTTGAAGGGAAGCCACCTTCGATTTACAGTCTTGTGGCACTTCCACTCGTCATGAGCAGCATTTCAATATATCAGAAATATCCATACCAAGTAAAAAAGAAGGAATCATAGTCACCTTGACAGCAAAAGGGAATTCATTGAAGTAGCCCAGTAGATAGAGGTTACTTTTGGTTTAAAATTTAGGCATCCAAGATGTACATGGAGAAATGCTGCTCAATACAGATTCCTACCAGTAGATAGAGGTTTCTTTTGGTTTAAAATCTAGGCAGTCTTCATTCGAGAACATTTGAATTCAACACTGATTCCTACCAAAAGGAAGAGAACATGGTATTGATTTGATTTGTGATTCCTTTGAGATACGGATGACTAGAGTTCTTTAGAATCTCAATCTGTGTTTTGAAGCCCTTCAAAATGAATATATTTTCTTGTTGCACGTGTGAACTTAGGTGAGAATGGATTTAATGTAGATAACAAAGCCATGCACGTGTTTTGAAATGATGTTTGGGCCTTGATTTATCTATTTCCGAGCCTCAGATTTGGGTTTTGTGGGCTTGGCTTTCCAGTGGGTATTGATTTTTTCCCTTGATTTTAAGTTAAAGTCACCAAATTTGTTTTTTCTTTGAATTCTAGGTTTCCTATATTTTTCAAGGTTTTTATGATGTTTGCATTTGAAATTCTTGGAATGGTTTTGTTTTTGTTTAACTTCAATCCCCCACATATGGGGCATGCTACTTTTTCTGTCATTAGATCTCATTTTGTTGGTGATAGTAGCCTATGTGCAAGGTTATTGTTATTTTTAGTTTTATAGGTGGTTGGCGTTGCTGTCATGGTTATTGGTGGAGAAGGAGGTTGCCATGGCGGTTGAAATGATCGTTAATTGAGGAGAAGAATAGAGAGAGCATGAGGGTGTCTTGGGTGTTGGACTATGAGAAGCTGGGTGAATAGTATGGTTTCAGTTTGAAGGGTGATGGGGATGAGATTGATTATGGTATGGTGTGAGTAAAATAAAGCTCGGGAAAATTAGGGAAGATTTATATATTTTTTTTATGTGTGGATTTTAGTCTCCTCTAGACAGTGGTCACAAATTGTGTAGTGAGAGGAGATGATTGAGGCTAGTACGGCGATGGGAAAAACTGAAAAGAAGGCTAGTGTTGTTCGATGAAAATGATGGCTATGGAGGATCGAGAAAAAAGATTGGTTTTGGGTGGAAGAGGGGTTGTGTTTGCTTTAATGGAGAAGGAGATTGTGATGTGGGTGATGAATGATTAAGAACAATGTTGCTGTTGGTGTTTTTGATTTTCATGAATAGGGCTGAAAGAAGTCTCAGTGTTATCGGTGGAATAGAAAAGAGAGGCAGGCTAATGTTCTTTCATTGGTGGATTTTTAGGGTTTATTTTTTAGATTTTATTTTTATTTTTAATATCTCTTGCTTTTGTAATTTTAACATAATAAGAGCTTTTTAGTCCAATCTTGTAAATAATTTGATTTTTTTTCTTGTATATACAGTGTTATCAAATTATAAAATATAAAATATAAATGATAATTTTATTAAAAAATAATTAAACTATTAGAGAGGGAGTAAATTTCCATAAAAACAATATAACTAAACAGAGGACGAGGAGAGGAAAAAAAATCAAGACGTCACATATGAGGACAGACATCTGTTGCCTTAGGAAGTAAGGGCCCAAGCACAAGCCGAATAAAGGTTTTCGAGCCCAAATCCACCAGCATAACTGTACTGGCTACACACTTGACACTACCGCTTCTCCTCCCACTCCCACCATAATTATAAACCCTCCTCCTAGCTCACTGCGGAGTCAGTAGCATCTTCATTTCAGCGAACAGATGGCAGGCAGATTGGGAAGAAGAGTAATAAACTTCGCCAACCTCCCCATAAAACTCCTGATGCCTACAACATACACAAATATCTCCGAAATCGCACTGAAAACAATCCCTTCAGCCTCCAAAATCGAAATCAAGCGCGTCCTCGAATCGCTCTACGGCTTCGACGTTGAAAAGGTAAGCACTCTTAACATGGAAGGAAAAAAGAAGAAACGCGGCGGATTCCTCATCGCCAAGCCTGACTATAAAAAAGCATACGTCACGCTTAAAACTCCCCTCTCGATTTCGCCCCATTTATTTCCGATTAGAGTTATTGAGGAAGAGAGGGCGAAAATGAGTAAGAAGGCACCGGAGAGTAGTTTTGTTGAGGATAATAAGAATCACTGGCTTCATGAGAAGAAGAAGGAGAGTGGTCGCGGCGGTAGCGGTAGCGGATGGCGTGGTGGTCGCGGCGGTCGTGGTCGTGGTGATGTGGCGGCCGAGAAGGCCAAGTTTCCTTGGAGCAGCATGAGGAGCTCTACTGCTAATTCTAGGTAGTGTAGATTTTCGGGTTTTATTTTAATTGAGAAATGAGAAATGTTGGTTGATTTTGGTAAATTCTGGTTTACTATGATTATTTGTGTTGGATATTATCGGATTTAATTTGATTGGTACTGCTGAGATATTATATAACATGGGGATAATGGTGTTCTTACATTGATGGTAGCTATCACAGTTGCAAATTGTCATTTGAAAGATTAGGATTCATGTGGATTCATGTGCTTGTAGAGTGCTAGTGCAAAACAAAGTTTTCTTTTTGGCAGTTGATTGTTATTGAATCAAAGTTGGCTTCGAATTATGGATTTGGCAATGGCTTCAGTGAGTGGGATAGTGGATACCCCTATAGGATTGATAGGAATGAGGCTGATGTGATGTACTGGAATTTATTCCTGGCAAGCTTTTTTTACATTGAATGAAACTACAACATAGTTTATTGTATGCTTTAACAAGAAAGATGCACCAAGCCCTTTTTATTTACAAGTGAACTTTCCTTAAGAAAACATGTAATTCATATAAAATCATGACATGGATAGTCTTCTTCTGAAATTCATTTTGTGGCCAAGTGAATTGGGTATCTTATGTACTTGTCCCCTTAAATTCCCCTCTGATTTTCTGTGGAAAAGAGCTGATGTTCTGATCTTTGTCCAACCAAAATTCCAGGCCGATCTATTCATATGCTTGTTGTTTTTCTTTCCGTATTCATGTTGCAGTTCAAAATAGTCCCTCTGCAGCTCTGTCATTTGTGTCTTTATGTTCTCTAGTTCTGCTCTTAGGGTTGTGATCTCAGTTTTTGTTGATGTTTGAGTTATTTCTTGTTCTGAGCTGTGACCGCTTGCTACTGGCTCTTTTCCTTGCATTGCTGCCCTTATTTTTATTTGCTCACAGAACAACACCTGCATGTCCATTTCATCTTAGATGAGAAATGTAAATTTTGATGAATTATAAAAGTCCTATAGTCTTTCACTTTGTTTTTGGCGCATATTTACACACCATGCTGTAAAGGTCTGTGATTTACACCTGGGTTTGTTTTTGAGAATACCTGTTCAAAGACAGGGAATGTTTTAGCAACTTTTGGTAGGAGTGGTTTTTAGATTTAACCTAATGTTTTGAAATATTGCTTATTACCGTGCTTTTTACAATATCATCAATCTTTCATGTGGCAGAGTGGGGATTAACAATAAAGCAAGCCAATTAGTCATATAAAACTTATTTCATTGTTATGTGGTTGCAATTTGTATAAAAGTTGGCATTGTCTTACAATAAAACATTCCAAAAACAACAACAGAGATGGCACACATTGCATTTAGTTTGATCACTAGGTTCCTATGGCTGAAATGGAAATCAGTGGTAGTAAATGGGAATGTTTTGGACACACATACACATCATGTAGCTTTGGTGTCCAAACGTTCGTTCCTGCAGCTTTTTCTTGGTATCTCAGAATTGTGTATTAGGGTTATTGTAGATTTTATGCAATTAGGTGTCATTTACTGCATTAATCCCCCTATCCTTTTTTTTTATTCAGAGCCCCTTTTAGTTTACAGAGAGACAGAACTGGAAGGACTGTGTATTTAAGTAGATGAAGTTAAGTAAAGAACAACTGGAAGATAACTTAATTAGAATATTTTTCCTTGTGCTGATGATGGTAAGGGTGGTTTGATATGGGCAGGAGTTGCAAGCTTGAGTGGAATGTAGTTCAAGGTGGTGAAAAATTTGTGTTGAGTGATATCTCAGGCAGAATCAGATAACAGACCCCTATGCTCTGTGGGAATAAAACTGCTGTTATTCGGAAACCTTTTAGAGCATGTGTGATTATGTGAAGTGCATTGTGTTTTGTTGGCACTTGGAAGGTTCCTCAAAATGGGCAAATTTGATCTGATGCCATCTCTCAGATTTTACCATTTTATACTCTAGATGACATTGCAGCTTTCCTTGCCTTCTAAACAGCTAAACTACCAGTTTTCTATGTCCTTTATTGAGCATTGTAGAATCATACCACTTGATCCTCTTTTATACTTGTCATGTTGTGGCTCTTGGCCACCCTTATGGCTTTTGATTTAATGACTGAAAGAAAAGACATAAATTTACAGCACGGGCACCATGACAGGCATTTTTGTTTTGATTTAGAAATTGTGAGTATTTTTTATTTATAGTTGAGAATTGTTGTGTGTTTTACCTGAATAACTGTTCGTAGAGGCAACCTATCATTTTGTGCTGCATGCGAGCATGCATCAAGTGATAACTTCCCGCAGTTCATTATTCTGCATAGCCTTTTTCGGTCATGCTCAGAGAGCAAAGGATGAGCCTGGAAAGAATAATAGAGTTTTTAGGCTTTGTCATAATGCTTATCTAAAAGGATGAGTACCAGAAAGACAACTGAAGGCAAACCTTGAGATAGGTGTCAATGGCTCCATAAAGACCGTCATCACATGTCCGAGCCTTTTCTGGCAGGGCTTCAGCCAAAACTTGAAACTTGGTGATGGAGAGATTAGGGTCCTTTGCAACCTCAGTTAGATAACTGTCCAAAAGCTTACTAACACTTGATTTCCCTGTTGTCTGTGGCAGTTGTTGCTGCTCTTTTTCATGCATCAGAAAATATTCAACGATTCTTTGTATCACTTCTATGTCGTGCATTGTTCGTTGTTCAAGTGAGCTGTATGAATACATGAATCATAATTAGTTATGGTGAAAAGACTTGCCACATTTTTTTAGGCAAGGTCAAACAATCTTAAGGAGACTAAGATTGTTGAATACTCACTTCACAAATTTCCCCTGATCTTCCCTTTTATCATTAGGAATCAAAAGATCATTGACATTGGCATTCTCCAACATCATCCCCACTCTTTTCTCAAGCTCTGAGATCAAAGCTTGGGATGCAGAGTAAACCATTGCCATTTTCAACATCTTCAGTAAAAACTTACATGGGACAGCTCCTGGTTGAGGAGGAAGTATGCTTACTAGGGTTTCAATAATAGATTTTTGCTCCTGGCTATGCTCAATACCCTCATCTTCCTTCCTTCCAATCAAAATGCTGAACTGCAGTTCATTCTTTCCATATCCATACCCCCTTGGACCTTCTAATTCCACATCCATGCCTGGCAGCCATCTTTCTGCATATTGCATTATACATTTACCTATGATCTCTGGTTTTGTTCCCCTTGCCCCTATTGCAGTTATAATTCTCATGAAATGATCAATTCGAAGGGAAGCCACATCATCAAACCAACATCCTTCGTCGTTAACCATATCTCCTATTGTTGAATTGTCTCTAGAAGCCTTCCATGCTATTGAGTCACAACATCTTCTAACTATCTGGAGATTTTCTGCCCATGGAGATAAAGTTTCGCAGGATTTGAGAACAGTTATGGTGTCTTTCCATGACGAGAGGACTACAAATGTGAGGAAAGCTTCTGTCTTTGAGATGAGATTTCCATCATCAAGTTCTTCACTCATTTCTAGGAATTCTGATGCACATCTTAGTGGAGCAATGTTGCTAGGGTTTAAGTCTAGTGTAAGACCATAACAGAACTTTAGAATGATTTCAAATGCTTCTGGTCCACCTGGGAAGTTTTCAAGCTTGAGTTCGTACCCAAAATTTGAAATTGAAGGCTGAAGTTCCAAGCGGCCTATGTAGCTACTTTTTGATACAAAGGGATACTGGATCAGGAGAAATAGTGTGGTTATCAAATGATATCAGCTCATTCACATTGAAAGTTCATTTCTTGCAGACAGTGCATTAGATCCATTGGTGTGTTATGTTACTTTGTCTTAGCTATAGGTGAAATCTTGCCAGGTACTAAGGGAGGTTTTACCTTAATTAGGATGCGCTCATACCTTGAGAATTGACTTGTTTTTATTGTTGACATTTGTACTCATAAATCAATTGGAAGAGCAAAAGGGAAATATGTTTATGACTCTGGTGAGCGCAGATGAAGTCGTCTTAGTTTTGCCGTGTTCATAACTTTAGATGTTTTTGTGAATTGATTTTTCTGTTCTTTATGTGTAACATAGCATGAAGTTGTATTTACTATATTAAACAGAAGAAGTAAGACAATAAATCGAGATGTTTTCAACCATTGATGAAGGTGAGCCTAGTCCTTCTCTTATCCTTTCGTACCCCCTATAAACCCAGTTAACTGCCATCAACCTACACCCTGACTTTAGTTAATGGACACTCCTAGTTATAAATTTTTTTTAATGTTTGATATATATATATTAGAGAGAGAGAGAGAGAGGTGAACAGTAAAGGTGATGATTTGACACATGAGCAGGTGAGATGTAACTTTTAGACCATGTATTTCTCTTGCTGGCTAGTTACCTTGTGAACAGTAAAGGTGATGCCTCGAACTTGAATTGATAGATCCGTCGGGATTTGGGAATTGACAAACCTGTGCAGTGGAAAACAAACAAAGAAGCATCAGTAAGAGATACAAGAAGTTTGAAAACAGAAAAGGACGAAAACGACAAATATATGATTAGATATTCTAACATTAGCTTAGTCATGATTCAGAAATAAACACACGCTAGCTGTCTTTCGACAAACTAGCAGTAATGTTGATAGTTCTAATCGCTGGCTTGAGAATCCTGTATCATGACTGATTTAAGTTGTACCATGAGTGATCATTCTTTTCAAAGCTATCGGCTATTGACATGGCTGTGGGAGGAACAATGATGCTTTGGTTGTAAACTTGATCGACACCACCAGAATCGCTCTCTGAGCTCTGTGATTGAACTGGTGGAAGGGACTTCTTCATGGTTACAGTGGAGCTGCATGACATTGTTGCTGTGAGCCTGAACATTTAATGGTGAGGACATGAGTGAGGAGACAGTGGGGCATGGCCATAAATGTGAGATGTGAGTCTGTGGTTGGCATGGGAGCACTGTTAGGTGAGCTGAGAATTTCAGAAAATTCTGATAGAGATCTATCGAGCTCATGGGAAAAAAGAATGTCAGGCTTTGAATTGTCGATCTTCATCCACGTATGTTACTTTCTAGCATTTAGTTTGTGTTAGAATTGCATGGCCTTCAACTCTTTACTGGTAAGAGACGAGATTGCATGCGCTTACGGTCCAAATCAAGTCCATTATCTCTGTTAATGGGTTGCCTGATGTCATCATGGCATTGGTGCAAATTTAGTTTCTTTTCTTAGAAATTCTCTGTGCATACGTATGAACTACTCATGTATTGCGCAACCCCATCATCCATGCACCAACAATTTGATTAGAAATAATCTAGCACCGACTTTCAATTTTTTTATTATTTATTTTTGTGATAACAAGAATAAATATGTTCAGAAATTTCAACGATTGAAATTATAAAAAAAATTCTTTTACTTCAAATTTTATTTTCTTATCAATGCATTTGTTTTTATTTTCTTAGTAAAAACACGTGTCATTTATAAGTAATATGAATTTTATAAATCATATTTATATAAATTTTTTAATAAATAAATTAATAACATTACCATAAAAACTCAAATTTTTGAAAAGTAATGATTGTAATAGTAAAAAGAGTTGTTAGGTAATTAAAAACCAAAAGCTAATATTTCTTGTAAAAAATAAAGATAAATGTACATGCAAATATCTTACCTCAGATTATCTTTCGCTCATTTTATTCTTTTTCTCTTATTTATCTTGGTTTCTAATTCTTGATAAAGTACATATGATTTTGTTTTTATATATGTATCATGCAAATGACTCACGAGGATATAACTTTTCTTGCTATAATTAAAATAAATATTCATAAAACTAATGATTTAAATTTTGACAAAAAAAATGTATTTTGTTGTTGAAATTCCTTTTTGTTACTTATGTTTTTTAATTTCATGAACAATGAATTTTTTATATCAATTTTTCTCTTTTAACTTTTTCAACCACCCAAGAGTCTTTTTTCTCTTTTAACTTTTTCAA
>Ga0325414_1004813_pt1 | contig 14172 bp, 7 predicted proteins | sample PopdelMetagenome_8_FD_206183 | JGI IMG/M metagenome (GOLD analysis project Ga0325414, IMG submission 206183) | Populus deltoides microbial communities from Bellville, Georgia, United States - Leaf-PdKOR-R3 | ecosystem: Host-associated > Plants > Phyllosphere > Phylloplane/Leaf | place: USA...
GCAGTGACAGCTGGTGGCTGCAAGTGGTGGTTACCTTCCTTGACCTTCTAGATTGAGTTTAATGCAACAGCTAGACCATGGTGCCACCAGTACCTGTTTAACATTGCGGCTCGATTCTCCTCCACCTTGAATGCTGCTCACTTTGTCCACGCTTTTAAATAGGAAAACTATGTGGCCGATTGCATGGCGAAGCAAGGCAACTCTAGGCCTGTGGAGTTTCTGGTGCGGGTCTGATATGGTATTTAGTGGGCTGTGTTGAAGGTCTTATGTTTTCCTTGTGTGCTGCTGCTGTTGGGTTCCTTTGGCGGTGCCTTTATTATTTCTTGTGTTTGCTTGTGCCCTTTTGTGTTTGCGGGTTAGGTGGGGGTTCTTCTCATTGATTTTGTTGTTGGTTTATTATATAATTATATTATTTTATAGGTTTATTTATATTTTTTTAATATTTTGTTCATGTTTTATATATAAAATACTTTAATAATTTTTTTTTATATTTTGAAAATATTTTTAGATGTAAGATTTGAAAAGAAGTAAATTAAAAACAAAATCCAGACCATGTTTCAACTAGTGTCGAATATTGACAGATTTGATCTCTAATTGATATTTTATGCAAAACTTGAGTTATAGAGGTCGAAATGAAGTGATTTCAGTGGCATTAGAAATCTAACATCCATAACTTTCTATACATATATGACAAGGAAAAAAAAAAGAGCTTGGAAATCACAGACTTCAAAGACAAGTCTTGTATTCTTCTAATTTTGATATTTGGTCATTCCGACTTAAATATCTTTAGTTAGAGAAGTCTATTTGATGCAAACTTAATTTAGTTGAATTCTTGACTCAAAGACCTATCAACTTACCAAATTTCAATAGAAAAAGAGCTCATATGAGATATATGATTTTTCTAAAACAATCCATAAACTATGCCAGCAGACAGGTTTTTAGAAGAAACAAGTCTAACTTACTTCCCAAGCATCTAAACCGTTATTAAAATTATTTCTTCATATGGAAAACATTTTTATTTTGGCAATTTAACTTCTCTAAGTCCAAAGTTAAAACTTGAAGATTTTATACAAGATTATTTTTTCTTTATTTTAGAAAAATAGTTATTGTACTACTTAAATATAGGTTGTCTACTTTAAAAAGGGCTATTATTATTTTGGAGGATAAAAATGGATTGGAGGGATGTGCGGATTATGGTTTCCTATCAAATAAAAAAACAAAAAAAAAGGGAGATAGCCAGAAAAAAGAAAGAAACTCTCACCATTTTCTTTTATACCTGAAATTATGTTTTCATCGTTTCTCTTAGTTTTTCAATTAGACATGCAAGGTTACGTTATTTTTCTTGGTTGAAAAGATAAAAAAAACTTTCGGATTTCAATAGACATGCAAGGCTAAGTTTTCATCCTTTTGTGTTTGCGGGCTAAGGGGGGCTCTTCTCATTGGTTTTGTTATTGGTTTATTATGTAATTATATTATTTGATAGTTCTATCTATATTTTGTAATATTTTATTTATGTTTTATATATAAAATATTTTGATAATTTTTGTTTTATAGTTTGTAGGTATTTTTGAATGTAAAATTCGAAAAAAAGCAAATTAGAAACAAAATTCAAACCATATTTCAACTCGTGTCAAATATTGGCAGATTTGATCTCTAATTGATGTTTTATGCAGAATTTGAGTTATAGAGGTCGAAATGAAGTGGTTCCAGTGGAATTAGAAAGCTAACATCCATAAATTTCTATATATATATATATGACAAGAAAAGAAAGAAAGAGAAAGAGCTTGGAAATCGCAGCTTTCATAGATAAGTCTTGTAATCTTCTAGTTTTGACCTTCGGCCATTCCGACTTGAATATCTTGAGTTAGAGATTCATTTGATGGAAACTTAATTTGGTTGGATTCTTGACTCAAAGACCTATCAACCTACCAAATTTCAGTAGAAAAAGAGCTCATATGAAACAGATATGATTTTTCTCAGACAATGCATAAACTCTATCAATAGACAGGTTTTGTGAAGAAACAAGTCTAACTTACTTCCCAAGCATCCAAACCGACATGAAAATTATTTCTTCCTATGGAAAAGGTCTTTATTTGGACAATTTAACTTCTCTAATTTCAAAGTTAAAACTTGAAGATTTTATATAAGACTATTTTTTTTTTTTAGAAAAATAGTTATTGTACTACTTAAATGTATGTTGTCTACTTTAAAAAGCTATTATCATTTTGGAGGATAAAAATGGATTGGAGGGATGTGAGTATTATGGTTTCCTATCAAATAAAAAAAAGAGAAAAAAAGGGGGCAGCTAGAAAAAAGAAAGAAACTCTCACCATTTTCGTTTATACTTGAAATTATGTTTTCATCCTTTCTCTTAGTTTTTTGATAGACATGCAAGGCTAAGTTATTTTTCTTTGTTGAAAAGATACAAAAACTTTCAGATTTCAATAGACATGCAAGGCTATGTTTTCATCCTTTTGTGTTTGCGGGCTAAGTGGGGCTCTTTTCATTGGTTTTGTTGTTGGTTTATTATGTAATTATATTATTTGATAGTTCTATCTATTTTTTTAATGTTTTATTTATGTTTTATATATAAAATATTTTGATAATTTTTGTTTTATATTTTGAAGGTATTTTTGAATGTAAAATTCAAAAAGAAGTAAATTAGAAACAAAATTCAAACCATATTCAACCTGTGTCGAATATTGACAGATTTGATCTCTAATTAATGTTTTATATAGAATTTGAGTTATAGAGGTCGAAATGAAGTGATTCTAGTGACATTAGAAAGCTGACATCCATATATGACAAGAAAAAAAAAAGAAGAAAAAGAGTTTGGAAATCGCAGCCTTCAAAGACTAGTCTGGTATTCTTCTAGTTTTGATCTTCGGTCATTCCAACTTTAATATCTTGAGTTAGAGAAATCTATTTGATATAAACTTAATTTGGTTGGATTCTTAACTCAAAGACTTATCAACCTACCAAAGTTCAGTAGAAAAAGAGTTCATATGAGAAAGATATGATTTTTCTAAGACAATATTAAATATTATGTAAAGAAATAATTTTTATATAAGCTTATAAATATTTAATAAATTATTAGCTTTTGAAAATTAATAAATTTCATTAAAATTTGACAATGAATTGATATTAATAAAATAAAATTATTTCATAAATTATACATCTTTTAATAATACTAATTTATCTAATATTCAAATCTGAGTTATTTTATATTCTTTTAATAATTGCATTTAATTTTCTTATGCTTGATGTGTTGATCTTTGACACATGACACATAATGTAATAGAACTTGATTGAAGGATAAAAATTTAATATAATTAATAATTAAAAAAAAGACAAAATTCATAATAGAAAGAAAAATAGTGACAAAATATCTAGAAAAATAATAGAAGAGGGACAATTTAAATTTGTAACTAAAACTTGTATGGGAATTAAATTCTTTTTGAAATGCACTTTTCATGAATTTTAGTTAGAATTAGCAGCTTGGTGGCTCGTATTATGCTACATATTGGATAAAAAAAATTAAATGCAAAAAAATATGAAAGCATTGTCGATGTATTTTCTAACACCAAGAAACAATTTAATCATATACTGAGAATCTTATGCATGCATTTAATAATAATAAAAAGGAATCATATACATTAATAAATATTAAAAAGAGTTGTCAACGTTAACAAAAAAAACTAAGTTAGGAAGTTGACATATAAATATAAATTAAGATATATGATTTCGTGCCATGATGAGCTATTTAGATTTTTTTTTTATCTTATTTTATGGCAATAAAAAAAATGTAAGAAAAATAATAAGTTCAATTATAATGAAAAAATGATTTACTAATAGGAGTCCTCTTTGTAAAACCCCAATTAAAATATTACAATATTAGAAAAATGTTAGAAGTTTAACCTGATGATCAAAAGAAATGAATAATAATGTATAAATATTAGATGACTAGAGATGAAGATTTATGAATTTAATTCTTAAAGTATGGTAAGCCTTAAAAAAATAAACCAAAAAGAAGATTAAGCGTGAAAATTAAAGAAGATTTTGAAGAAGAGGAGGAGGATGAGGGATAGAAATTAATAGAAAACTTCTATTTCCTGCTCTTATCTCTTTATTTTATTGCGCTTAAGAAGCAGGGAATCCAAATTAGCTATAATTTTAAATTATTAAGGAAAAATAATATATTTTACCTATGAGAATGTTATGTAAACTGTGTTTTAATGAATGAATGAATGATTAAGTTAATGTTTTTATGATATAATGAGGTTAATAAGCATGAAAAAGCATTGGATATTGCATGAATTAAAAAACAAAACTGAAACTGAATTAACATCTCATAAACTATACAAATTAGTTGACTGATTAAGATTGCCAAACGATCTAGTTGATCAGTTGATAAGAGGAACAATGAGTTTTGCTACTGTTTGAATTAGTCAATCAAACCGCTCGACCGTTAAGGACCCTAGTGAAAGTAGTAATAACCAGTTGACCAATTGATTGTGACAATATGAACCGACCGACTGTTATAACTAACAATGAACTATTATTATTCAATTCAAAACTCATAGTCCCATAATATGATATTCGAGCAAAATAATGATAAGAGGAATCAAGTTTGTTTGATTAAATAGTTAGATACATCATGTGGACTTATGTTAGTTGATGCTAAATGAATAAAAAATACATTGATTCCAAATAAATTTGAATTAAAACCATGCATTCCTTTGAGGAATGAAGTTTGCTCAAATATGCATTCCTTTGAGGAAAGAGATTTATTCAGATTGAATAAAACTATAGTAAAGATTAACACGTTGTGATATTAATTTTTGTTTCAGGGCCTTTACAAGATCATCAAGAACACATTTTTTATATTGCTTTCCTATTCTAGTTAATAGGAAATATATGTATGTAATTTTATAGTTATGGATAATGAATTGTAATACTTTAAGTACTTCATTATAGCATGCAAACTAGAGCTTATAAAATTTAATATTTTGTTTGAAAAGAACTTGAAATTTAAAGTAGTGACTGCATTTTAATTTATGTTCTTCCTTATTGTTTAAATTATCTTAATATTTTATTACTATACTAAATTAATTAGGTTGAATTGATGTTGTGAGTATCATGAGATTATTGATGAGATGAAAATTACAGATAAGTTGAATTGTTGTTTGAGATTGGATTGATTAAGTTGCTTTAATGTTGACACTTGAGATCATGATATATTAAAAAAAATCCTTTTTTTTTTTATAAATCATGATTTGACATGTTGATTACAAGTAGAAAAATTTAGGATCATTACACTCCTTTTATTATTAATTTTTTCCACCAAAAAAATATAATTTTTCCATGTTATTTATTTAATAAAAACCAAAAGAAATAGGAACAAATGAAAAATAAAATTTATGATTGAGATAATGATAAGAAAGGCATATCTCCAATTAAAACTCTTTTATTTTATTAACGCGCTTCATTTTTTTTACCATAATATTTGTGTTTTATACAACATCATATCATAAAGGTAAAAGTAAGTCTTAATTAAAAAATTAATATTATGATAACTTCAATTCAATTGCATTAAAAAATATATAAAAACAATACATTGTCGATACGTTGATGTGGGGAACTTTTTAGAAGTGCTGCCAAACTCAACTTGACTCAACAGGTTGATATGGAGATGACTTAACCTAGGCCCTTGCCTAGCTTGAGCTTCAAATCAAATCGGGTGGAAGTTGATTTAATATGACCCGATCGACTTAGGTGTTCAAAAGAAAACCTATCAAAACTCATTTTAACTTTTTTTAAAAAATCAAAACAATGTCATTCTAGCCTTACACACACACACACACACACTTGAACAACAACGTCTTTGATTGACGTAGGCCAACTTGGGTTCACCGCCCCTAAACTCCTGACTGAAGATATGGAAGTGGTTGGTTTTAATAAATTTATTTTTTGAAATTTTTTATTTAATCAAACAATAATAAAAATCAACATGCACAAGGAAGCAACCGAATAAAATTTTTAAAAAGGAAAGTTATTTTCACCCTCCTATAGTTTAGTTTTTTTTTTTCACTTTGCCTCTATTTTTTGAAAAATTAAAATTTATATTCAAATCAATTTTTAAGATTATATAACAATTTACATCCTCATAAAAAAAAGTCAACAAATTAGTTTAAATTATTTACAAGATTTTCATTATATTATAATTATTATTTAAAGAGCCATTGAGTGTTAGCATTATAAAATTATAAGAAGGTCCAGTGTTATAATGGGTTTTTCATTAATGAATATGTCTTTCTTACTGGAGAGTATGCTAAGGATAAAAAGATATATAGAACATGCTTGGCAGTGTGGTAGTGATTGTTTTTCAAATAATTTTTTGTGCCGAAATACATGCCAATGATTTTTTTTTATTTTTTAAAAATTATTTTTGACATCAGCACATCAAAACGATCCAAAACATACAGATCATATTAAATTTTAGCAAAAAAAAATTTAATTTGTTAGGAACGCGGTTTGCACCGCGTTCCCAAACGGTTTCATAGTATTGAGGTTTGTGTAAAGGATTCAACTTTCAATTAATTTGAAATTGATTATTATAGCAAGTTACTAAATGTTATTGAGTTACGATATCATAGTGAGCAAGATATATTAGTTTTATTCAAATGCTATTGATATGATACTGATAGATAAATCAGAGTACATCCTTATCATGGTATAATCAAAATAAATAAAGGAGGCAGATTTCACAATATTAATGATGTTTTATACGCACACTCTTTCCTTTAGAAAGAATCATAATAGAGTTGATTGATTATCCATTATGAAAACCAAACCTATGAGTCATGTATAAGTTAAAGTTGTTGAATATGGTAATGATGAAATAAATAAGGGAGACAATGTATTTTAAATAGATAAGCTAGTTGATTCATATCAAATTATAAAATTTGAATTTTTATGTCACTGAGAATATTAATGTTGATGTTGATATTAATGAGTTAAATATAATATTTAGTACTAGTGGACATATAAAAGTAGATAAAGATGATGAAATCCATTAGCTTGAATTCAATAAAGAAGATAATAAAAATGAAGAGGAGGATTCTGATTAAAAAGTGTTGTATTGATTTAGATGTAAAATAATCATTATGTAATAAAATTGACATTGTGTAACATATTTGTTGCAACTTTATAATGCATTATATTTTTACATTTTTAAATTATTTTTTTATGGTGGTTTTAGGTTTAATGTTGAAAATTATTGGCTTGAAAATGCTTGATGTTGTTCTCATGTATTTAAGTTGACTATGACATTATAAAAAGGCAAAAACATAATGAATAACTAATATAATTGATAATGGATGTGCAGTCTCATCGAGAAATTACAATGGGTTTAGGAAAGGTCAATAAAATTACCAATGAATGTGCAATTTCATTGGTAAATTAAAATAGATTTGAGAAATAGCGATAAGATTACCGATGAATGTGCAATCTCATTAAAAATTTATAGTATCTTTGAGAAATAATGACAGATTGCTAATGAAAAAAAAATTTATTGGTAATTCCATCAGCATTTGTTGACATGTTAATAAGCTGATGGAATTTTTGTCGGTGAACATAGGTTATAATATGATAGTTCCCTCTCTTCCCATTTCATCTCATCTGCTTATTGCAAAAATAATAATCATTGTCGCCCCTGCCTCTGTCTCGTCATCGTCCTCATCCCTTTTCTCTCACTGCTATCCAGCCTCTCTCTTTCTCAATCTCTTCAAGGGTAAGTTTCTTAATCCTTATGGAACTATTTATTTATTTATTTATTTATCTCTTTATGATTGTTTGTGTTTTGGATGCTTAGTTTTTAGTGGACTTGATGTTTTAAGTTCTTAAATATTATGATGATGGATTGTTGCATTAGTGAGTTTTTAAATTTCATTGAAACATGGAAAAGATCATAGCAAAATGTTTAGGCCTAGGTTATATATATATATATAGACAAAGAGTGGAAGGGATTGGGAAAAAAATAGGGAAAAGAGAAGGGGCAAAAATTGTTATAGTGGGTGAAGAGAAAAACAAGTGGGTTCTTGGATTTCCTTACCAAAATTCATCTAGATTGGAGTTGTTTTGAGGTATAAAAAGGTTTCTCCTCTTTTAATTTCAATTTTATGTTATGTATTTGACTTTTCCTAATTTGTAGTAGATGTTAAGAGATAGTTAGATTATGTGATATTGGAAATTGATTATGGAGATATTAATTAGGACATGATTTTGTGATGTTGTTGTGAAAATGTTAATTGATGATGGAAATGTTAATTAGGTGGTGGTTGTTGTTGTTATGTTTTAATTGGAAATTAATGATGGAATTGTTAATTATGACATTTTGTACTGTTGTTGTTATGAGAATTTTAATTGATTATAGAAATGTTAATTCTTAAAATAACCTAATGAAATAAATAACTTTAATACATAATTTATATTGAGTGGTCTACCTTTTATGCTGCAATAATTTTACTAGAAAATGGTTATTTTAAAGAAGGGATTTCACTTCTATTGTTCAAAGTGGACGAGCCTCAATCGATATCATAAGCATTAGGTTTTTCTTCATGATCAACACCTAAATTTACAGCATGATCACCAACACCACCAACACTACTGCTGGTTGAACTAGCAGTAGGAGTACCTATTTTTTAATTTTTTTCTCTACATCTCCAAAATATAACAAAAGTTAATTTTCAATTTTAATGTAATAAACTCATATGATATCCCACAATATGCAATGGTTAAATGCACATTTTTTCTCCTAATTAATAACAATATAGAAAGAATAAACAATACGCAATTGGTCTCATTATTAATTATCATCTCTATCATCAATTAACATTCTCATACAAACAACAACACAAAATCATGCTCTAATTAATGTTTTCATCATCAATTTTCAATTAACACATAACAACAAAGACAACTATCCAATTAATATTTTCATCATCAAATTAACATTTACATCATCAATTTCTAATTAACATATAACAATAACCAAATTAATATTTTCATCATCAATTAACATTTATAAAAATAATTGACTTTATATGAATTTGTTTTCATGTTTACAAATATTAAAGATACGTGTTCAAACCACATATGTGATGAAATCATCATTTGAAAAACCACTATTTTAATGGAGTCAGCTTGAAGATCATACCGAATAGATGAATATGATAGATGTTTGGTGGAGACTGTTTAAGGTAAGATAAAATATATTTTTTGAGTTAGTATATAGTTTTTTTTTTATTTTAAAAAACTAATAAATGTATGAATTGACAATGTTGGGAAAATTTTGGTGAGAAAGGGAAAACGAAGGGGTGTTCAGGAAAGTGTGAGAAAACCACAACATAATTAGATAAGTATCAAGCAATTAGAAAATTTTATATTTGAAATTGTAATCCTAAATTTCCTAATCTTATGTACATTTAACAAATTTTTGCGTACCAAGTTGCCTGATTTGTGGTATGATGCCTATAAATATATAAAAAAAAGTCGGCTTTGATGATATCTTGGTATGAAAAAAGTATAGATCGAGTCATGTCATAGAGGATAATTGGGTAAAGTTTCAAGAATTTATGGCACCGAAAAACTTTAAAAGGTATTTGTGACTCGGGTCGTAAAGCTAAAATAAAGGAGCATAAGGTTCGATGAGCAAGCACATTGTTGGATCACTTTTATTTGTTAACCATGCAAAACATGTGGTAAGAATTGTTTTTCTTTAATTTTTAATTTATTGTTTTTTTTAGAATTTTTTACAACTTATTTATTTTGTAGGGACTACAGCTTGTATGTGAGTATACTATAATAGAGTTATATAAGAAAACTTGTATAAGGAAGACAAATAAGGGGAAAGAGGTTAAGAAGTTTGAATATAGCAGAGAGGAAACATTGTAATTTTTTTAAATTCTCATAATTTTTTAAATTATTTTAATTATAATTGACTTGTTTTTTGGTTTTTTAGGAAACATATAACACCGTAATAATTGAAAAATATAGAAAAGACACTTCCACTCATCCTTTTCATGTTTTTTAATTGTGGTTGGAGATTGGAGCAACTGATAAACCTGATAGGAATTATGTTTATGAAGTTTATTTATATGAGAGAAATTGCCACATCAATCTTTATAAAAAATATTTATGGTATATATAACATTGTTCTAAAAGGAAAACTAATAAAAGGTTTCTTTTTTTATTTACTTCTTCTTTATTTTTTATTTTATGATTTTTTTACTCCCTTTTTTTTAATTCTAAGTTTTATTTCTCTTTCTTTAATCAATAATTTAATTTCAATTCTTTTTAAAAATAAAAGTGTCATTTTTCATGATTCATTGAAAACAACTATGAAAATCATTAGTTTATTTGTATCGAATTTGAAAAAAAATAAAAATAAAAACCAACCAAAACAAATTGAAAAAAATCTTATTTTAATTCTTAAAAACCAAATTTAAAAAAAAATGTTTTTTTTCAAAAATATAAATAATTACCAACTAGCTATCAAAAGTTTTGCAAAAGCAAGTAAATTGGTTTTTGAAAATTATGATGATATTTGTTTGTGATGCTTTTTTCAATAAAAAGAACCTTACAATAATTAAGTTTTTTTTGTTTAAAAATTTAAAAATAAAATAAGAAAATAAAACCCATAAATAACACCAATAAATAATACCAAACAATTTCTAAAATTTCCTAACGAGGTTCTTGGCAAAACCGCACTAGATCCAAGCTTTTCCAAGACTAGCAATTAAGCTAGAATTTTTAGGATAGATCATCGAGCATATTTGTAGAGATATAAGAATCCTCTAATGTTTGAATAAGATAATTTGTAAGGAGAATATATCTTTGAAGGCTATTTGTAGTGTGTTTGTAAAAACTTAAGAAGACAATAAATTTGAAAGTTATGAAAGAATGTAAGTTTGTGTATTGAATGAGTTCTCTTGCTTATATAGTGTTTCATGTGAGTTTTTATACACATGAAAAGAAATCAACTTGCATAAATGGAAGGAAAAATATAATAAGGCATATTTAGCCTAGTTTAAGGGTAATTATACGGAATAATAACCTTTAATGAGTGATAATATTCTATTTGGGATAAAAGACCTTGTCACAATTGTCCACTAAGCCTAACCATATCTAATATGACAGTCGTTATTGCATGGACTCACATATGAAGGGATGATGTATTGACCATAAAGATGAGTGGCCTTTAGCTGGAATTGGAATAGATATTCTTGGACACAAGGCTATATGGACAAGAAAAAGACTCTCAAACTTATTTTAAGGCCACAAGGTGCTTAGATAGATTGGTGTTCTTGGATGTTGTGCTTGCTAGGTCATTTTGGACCTTCTTGTAGACCATGTCTCCTTTTTATACCCGAACATATGTTTCTATTTGGGTAAAGGATGCTCAAACAAAATGATCCACTAAGCTTATATGTTAGGCCTTTTAATGACGCACTTGATTTAGGCATAAAAATAAGACTGTTAAATTTGACATGTCATCTCTAAATAGAAGTAAATTAATCAAACTTAGAATTATAAACTAATGAATTATAAGTCAATTTTATTTATTTTTGTGTTTTTAGATCGAACTACAAATAATTTCTTTACAAGGGTAGCTATATACCAAATTTTATTTTTTAAAAAAATAATGTTTAGAGATGGACATTTTGTTATAGCCAGACATTGTTTAAAAAGACATAAATCGTTATTGATTGCATTGTTTCCTACAACACAATCTTTAAAATTTTAATTTGATCCTTGAAATCTTTATAAAATCTTAATTTGATCCCTAAAGTTTTTTATTTTTGCATTTTCTTTATCCTTATTGTTTTATATCTTTATATTTTGATCTTAAAACTTTATTTTCTTCATGTTTTAATCACAAGATATTAAAAGAGAAAAGAAAAGGTGACAGAAAAAGGAGATAAAAGAGAAAGAATTGGTCGACCACGTTCATGCTAAAAAAAATAAATCTCGATGTTAATGGATTCGTTTTGGATAAGGAAGTTCAATTAAGGTGATTTGACCTCTAACTATGCCATAAAAAATATATCAAGGCCTATAAAGTTTTTTTATTTGATTTGATGTTCAATTTTTAAAGTGGTTAAATGGTGTTTTAAGATTGAAAATGAAGTTATTAAAGTGATTATAACTTTTAGGGGCATTTTCATATGAAAACAAGTTAAAAACTGAGTTTAGAAGGTCTGAAAACTCAATATCTGTTTTTTTCAATCATTGACAATGATAGAAAAATGTATTAATGGATGGTATGTCATTTCTCCAAGCGGACAACATGTCATCTATTCATTTTAAAAAATAAAGTTAGACGTGTAAGCCTAGTTTTCCATGCTCACATATATGATTTTTCCTTTCGAACAAATCCTGTAGACCTATCATTACAGTCTCAGGTATGCCTAACCTTTTTTTGAAATGGCCTTTCACCTTTTGTTTTTTTATTTTTATTTTTTATAAATATAATAAAATGTGATTTAAATAAGATCATTAAAATGATATATAAAAAATAATTTGAATATGACATTATTTTTAAATAAGATTAGAGTTTTTTTTAGTAATATTAACATTTACTTTATGAATAAATATATATAAAACTTGAATTATTGATTTGTTTTTCATACAATCCAATAAAAATTACAAAGAGATATTATTTTTTATTTCTTGGTCGAAAATTACTTTATATATCATAATAAGTTTCTATATTAAGAACCAAGCTTCTAATAAAAAAAATCATTGTTTTATATTTCAAATTAGATGAGAACCATTATAGGATAAAAGCATTACATTTTCTCTACAAAATGGAGAAAAAATGGTTAAGTTGTTTAGAATTTTAAATAAATAAATAAAATAATTGTAGAGAATGTTTTAAATCCTTTTAACTTGGAAAAAGCTGACAGCCCCTTGGGTTTTTTAAAATCATAAATTAAAAAAAAAATAGTACAGGGACTAAATGTATATAAAATAAATAGTAGAGGCACGAGATTACATGAAAAGAAGGAAAAAAAACCCTCCCGAAGGCGAAACAAAGCAAGGGTTTGTAGAGGCAGGCAGCCTTCAGCTCCTTCTTTACTCTTTGAATTTCAATGGGTAGTAGCAGTGCTGTAGAGAAAACGGAGAACGAGCTCCAACGAGAGATCGATGAGCTCCATCGCCAGCAACGCCAGGTCATCTCCTTCACCTTTTCCTTTATTAAAACCACTTGTACCTTTATGTACAGCTAATTACATGCCCAAAATCTTGTAGATTTCGGAGCGCCTTCGTGATCCTCGGGGACTTCGAAGGGGAGGCTTTTCCTCTGCCGCCGCCGCCGCCCCTCGAAACTTCGCTTCTAACGGTGCTCGTCATCGCGGCTTTGTTCGACCGGTATTCTTGTTCTTTCTGTTCAACGAGTTTGTTATTTGTTGGTTTTATTTATTTATTTATTTTCTTGAGTGGTTGGGTTTTAGGCTGATAGGAACGAGGCAGAAGATCAACCTCCTGCAAAAAGGCGACTTTTATCTGCTGTTGTTAAGGTAGACCTGAAACCATATACATTGCCTATGTATATATTTGGTCATGTTCTTGGATTCTATCATGTCGAAACTTTCTTAGAATTGAAACTTTCTTGCAATCCGGGATTGAAGGTGGAGGAGGATGGAGAGATCATTGAGGATCCTGCCAGAGCAGAGGATGTGAAGAAGCAGCAATTGGCTGAGGAAGGAAATGGTGACCCTGCTAAAGGGACTCTGGCTGATGGAAAGCCTACCATGTTAAGGCAAAGTGGTTGGTCGAGGAGAGATGTCAATCAAAGAGCAGTGAAGAGGGTAAATGTGGAGTCTTGTCTTGTTGTGGAGGGTGTTTTCTGTGGGTTAGACTCGTAATTCTTTCTTTTTGTTATGATTGTTTTCGTTGTAGGTGGTTGAAACTCCAGTGATTGAGCCTGTTCCAAGGGTGTTACCCAAGAATCAGGATCCAAGCTTGGTTAGCAGAAACAAAAGAATGCTGGGGCAACTTTTAGGTACTCTGGAGGTATGTGTAAGCAAGCTCCTTGCCTTCTATTACTTCCATGGATTTTGACTGAAACGACCAGAGTGGAACTTAATTGCGTTGTTTTTTTTTTCC
>Ga0325414_1004816_pt1 | contig 14170 bp, 6 predicted proteins | sample PopdelMetagenome_8_FD_206183 | JGI IMG/M metagenome (GOLD analysis project Ga0325414, IMG submission 206183) | Populus deltoides microbial communities from Bellville, Georgia, United States - Leaf-PdKOR-R3 | ecosystem: Host-associated > Plants > Phyllosphere > Phylloplane/Leaf | place: USA...
AGCAATAAGCCCTCAACCCTCAGTGATACTATTTCATGAGAAAAAACGACAGCGTGACATGGCAAGAACATTATAAGATACTGGATTGGTGGGAAACACCGTCTCCTGCAATGTTAATTCATGATCTACAAGAACATTATGTTTTTCTTTTAGAAAAGACCATGAAAGATGCAAGAAATGTGTGATGTATATGTCATTCCGAAATGATCTATGAATCTACTAATAATTCGTTTACCGATAGTTCTATCTATCATTTTATTGTGAAAGAATAGATTGGCCTGTTTGGCCATAAACATCTTCATATTCTGATGAGCAGGGCTGTGCAATAAATTTGAGTAAACACTTGAAAAATTTTCTTTTCTCAATCTTGATTCGCGTAGAAATTCAGGAATTATAACTCTACTTGCACATTTTTATGCATTTATTTAAACACACAAAAACAAGTCGGGTAATATATTATTTTATTTTGGGAGTTGGAATATTTTTTTTTTTAAAAAATCTCTTTTTAGAAACTTCCGTTCAAGCTATTAGATGTAGAAAATTTTATGAATAAAAGAATCATGAAGTTGCATTTTGTAAGGCACTCACATTCTGATTGGAAAAGCTATAGCTGGCCATAACTTTTAAAAAACTGCAAATTATAACTCCTGGAAATGATACATGGAATAAGCTGTGACATTAGTTTTTAAAGCCACCGCCATAACTAAAATTACACTCATAGTCAAATTAATGATCCCTAAATGAACACTCAAAATTAACAAAAAATTAAACCCTTACAAAGGCAATGCACTAAGCTTTGGGGATAATATTGTTTTTTCATCATGATGCAATTATTATTTTTAAATTGTATAGGATTAGATTAATAATTTTGTTTTGTTTTGTAAAGTAAAATTAGTAATTTAATACTAAAATACCATAATCTAATATCTATTACTCTAGGATATTTTTGCATTTTTAATTTCTTATAATAATATAATTATTTTGATGTCTTTAAAGACAAAATCAATTCAACTCTCATATAAGGGTTTTTTCCGTTATTTTACATTATTTTTTTAGTTGAAATTTTTAAGGTACGTAGAAGTATTGTTGTAAATTATATTTTTTAAATATAATTAAAAAAAACATGGTGGAGCGTGCATGATATACACCAGCGTGTGAATAGCCCCCGCACCATTCAAGTGGCGCGTCAGGGGTAATTCGCCGATCAAATGCCGCTATATAGGGCAACATTTGGAAGGTATCGGAGTCCTAAACCAAATAAGACGGCGCGTGGGTCAATATTCATAGCGATTTCGTGTTAGCAGCTATTTTTTTCCCTCCCTTCTCTCTCTCCCCTTACCTAGATTTCCTCTCCAACTTTTTAAAAATTCAAGAACAACCCTTTAATTTATCGATTCTTCAAATTTGATCTTTTTTTATTGTGATTTTTCTATCTTGAATAATTTATTGGAATAACCCACTTTATTTTGATTGCTTTTTTTTGAATCATTTTTTCAATTGATTTTTTTTTATAATTTCACCATCATTTTCTCTTTTTTTTCCTTTCAAATTTAATCTCTCTTCTTTTGATTGTCAATTTTTTAGCCTTGACAAGTTTTTTTTTTTTTTAATCTTGAATGATTTTATTTTATTATTTCACCCTGCTTTGTATTTTTTTTCTGTGAGATTTAATCTCTATTCTTTTAATTGTTAATTTTTTTGCTTTAAAAAGTTTTTAAAATTTATATTCTTAAATTGGCTCATAATAAATTTCTTAATTGAAGCCGAATCCAGGGTTTCATGGGTTCTGAGCTTTTAAAATTTGACCGGGTTTGTTATTTTTTCTTATTTTTATCCCTTTTTTTTGTTATCTTTTTGCATTTTGATTTTATTGGTACAAACTACAAATGTTTTTCAATTTTATCTCCTATGATTCTTTAATCTTTCAAATTTAGTACTCATTCTTTTAATTGCTATTATTTTGTTTGGTATTATTTTTTTAAAAAATCAAATTTCATCCTCTTTAATTGTTTTTCTTTCAAATTTTATCATCGTTCTTTTTGTTGCTTTTTCATGTTTTCATATTAATAAATTTTCAATAATTTCACCATTTAAAATTAAATTGATTGGCAATTAAATTTCTTAATTATTAAATTAAATAAAAGTTAATTAAATAACATGGAAGTAAGGGTTATTTATAATTTATAATTAAAACTATTTAATTAGTCATTATAGTATAAAACTTAATTAGATGATGCCTTAATCATTATTTTGCTTGTGCAATTCATGTGGTGAATATATTAATTACTATTTTTTAATATTATTTTTTGAAAAATAATTATATTTTAATAATTTCAATACATGTTTAACTATTAATTTGGTTGTACATGTATATTAGGTTGTATATTTTGTTATAATTATTTTTTAAGAAAAAACAAAAATAAATCTTGATAAGCAATTTAAATATCTAATGAAATTTTTTTTTTTGTCTTTATATATTCACATTTTTTCTTATATGTCATATTTGTTTTTATGATATTGTTCCTCAAATCACCAAAAAGAAAATTTTATTTTTAAAAAAACTAAAACATAAAACTTATTTAGAAGTTTTATTTGTTTTCAATTTTAAATATTTTTTTAATTTATTACTCATTCTTTTAATTTTTTTTGGCTTTTATTAAATTGATTTTTCTTTTTAATTTCACAATTCAATCAAAAATTTATTTGTATTTCTTATTTCAATTTTGATCCTCATTCATTTGGTTATTGTTTTGTCCTTTTATTAAATTGATTTTTTTTTTCAATCTCACCCTTCGATAAAAGATAAAATTTATTTTATATTTTAATTTTGATCCTTATTATTTTTATTTTTTTAATCCTTTTGTATAATTAAAATTCTTTTTGGAATTGGATTTTATGACTTTTTCAAATAAGATGCTTCTGGTTTAGTGATTTGAGCCATGAGTTTGAAAAGTTAACATATGTTGGTATTTTTTTTAATGGGTTTTGTGATTTTTTTTTCTATTTTGTTATCTTTATCTGGTGATTTAGGCTGCAGATTTACTTGGATAACCCAGGTTGGCTTGACATTGATTACCGGGATTACAGATTTGTCATGCTAACTCGAGTTGACTCAAACAAATTGTTTTAGGTCTCTTTTTTTTACCCGAATTTATCCTTTCATGTTTAAAGAGTTATGAATTAAGCTATATCATTTTCTCTTTTTGAAAAAAAATATTTTTTTCCATTTTATAGTGATCAGTTTTTTTTTTTTTAATTTGATTCATTTGTTGCATTGTTTATTTTTCTTATTAGCTGATTAAAAGAGAACTAAATTATTTAACCCAATCAAGTTTATCACCTAAATTTTAGATTTTCCTTCCTTCTTTTTTAAAAGCATTTGCAGCGCTTGAATATTATTTTTATGGAAAAAAATCGAGCATAGAGCTACGCGCGAGTCCAAAACTAGTTAAATGCTATTTGCGCAAGATGGTAGGATTTTCTAATATAATTGTTTTTGGATTAATTACTACTAAAAAAACCTTCTTTAGTTTACCTTTTTTTTGTTTTTTGCTCCTGTTATTTCGAAAATCACATTTTACAGTATGAAGTTTATATATTCATAATAGTTTACATTCTCAAGTTGATATAAAAAAAAAAATCAACAAAAAAATATCAAATTATTTATAAAATAGTTATTATATTTTATTTAATGAATAAAAAATATTTACAATAATAATATTACAACTTTTATATTAAACTGAAAAAACCATACCAACATTAGCTAACTTCTTCTTCTTCGTCTTCTTCTTTTCTTTCATTATTTTTTTTTCCAATCTCTAACAAGCCCGCAATAAATAATTGAAGCCATTAATTTCTCTTATTGTTGCTACAAGAAATCCTCTCCCTTCCTTGTTGGCAAGAAACCCAGCCAACCACAGTGACAGTTCCTGGTGTAGGGCCGAAGAAACCCAGCTGAGCTTAAACAGTTTTATAAGGATAATATTATGGTAATTTGAGAAATAAATCTTCTAATTTGAAGTTTGTTTGTTATGTTTGAAGTATTGGTTTTGTGGATTTTAGGTTTAGATTTCCATTGTGCAGGCTGGTGATGATCCACAAAAGCACACACTCATACTCTCCTCCTCCAACCTTCCACCACCACTACGGAAACCACCAGTCTTCTCTCCTCTACCTCCTTTTTTATAATTACCTTCGTATTTAGATTTAAATATAACACTACGATTTCCACTGAAAAAGACACATAAGCATTGATTTTCCTTGGGCCAACATAATGTCATCTATAACTGAGCTTCAAGCTCCATCCATGGTCTAAATTGCCTAGCTATTTCCAGGAAACACTGCAAAAGCCTAACAATTATCTTCGTCTATTTCTTCAGCTTCCTCAATCAATTATTTATTTTCAACTAGTTTCACCATGATGGTTTATCTGGTGCTAACAAGAAACTTCACAATTTTTTTACCAATCGTTGTGATCGCAGAGAAAATATGGTGATAGCATGTGATTCTCATGCCTAACTTGGGTTTCTTTAATGGAAATGTAGAGGGATTAATCATTAATGGAGAGGCGCCGAGCAACTTTCGGGACAAATAAGAAAATACTCGGAGGGCTAGGGACTGAATCGTCACTATATAGTGATGTTCGGGACTGATTTGTAGTAAGGTTCGATAATACTATACATATCGATATCCGACACTTATTTGTCGGGTGGGTCAGCATAAACATCTGCTTTGCTGTCCTCAACCTTCCATCCTCACCCTCTTAGTGATGCAGTACAAGTTGGCCGACGGTATACCGGAGGTCCGTAATTTTTTTCAGCCTTCTGCCCAGAGACCGAAAGCAACAAAAAAAAAATTATGAAATTTAATTTTAAAAAAATCAAATATTAAAAAATATAATTAAAAAAATTAAAATGAAAATAAAAATAAAAAATAAATTAGAGAGCAATTATAAAATTTTAATTGAAGGATTAAATTAAAAAGAAAAATAACTTTAACAAAAGAATAAAAAAACCAAAAAGAATTAGAATCAAATTGAAACAAAATAATACATCATAAACTTGGATGGAATGATGAAATCAAAAGCTTTTATAAAAGGATAAAGGAAAAAAATCAGAAATCCAAATAATAAAGACAAAATTGAAAAACAATAATACATGAAAAATTCAAATTAAAGGACTAAGTTGAAAACAAATAAAACTCTTACAAAAAGGTCAAGAATAAAAATTAAAAATCAAAAGATTAATAATTGAAATTGAAATATCAACAACAAAAAAGACCAGCTTATGATTTTCGAGGGAGGAGAAAAAAAAAGAACGATCGACCAACACTAAATCATCTCACCTTTGCCGACACATGCCACACTAGGAGGAAGAGGACGTGACGACACTTTTAATCACATAGTGGAAAGATATTTTTTGCCATCAAGAGATGTTACATGTGCATCTAAAATGCGCGAGTGTCTCTTATAGACAAATAATCTTTTTAATTTAATTAATATTTAATCTTTGTTAGAAAACCAAAATGGCCTAAATGGAAAGACCAAAAGATCCTTGTATGCATGTGTTAATTGTTTTTATTCATGAGATAAACTTGTTATTTTATTGTATTTTTAAAACTAAAAAGATAAAAACACCCATATTATATAGTTTTAAAAATTATAACTAGGATGGTAATTAAGTTATTTTATTACATAAAAAAATAAAAAGATAATTATACTCTCCAACAATTATTTAATACCTAATGGAATGTGAAAAAAAAAACCTTAAACACCAATGCCATTGCTTTTTTTTTTTTTTCCAGAAGAGCCAGCCTATAATAATAATGAATAGTGAATAGCTTGTACAATGAAAATGCTTTAAACTTTAGCTATTTTTTATTTTATTTTATTATTATGTTCTGTGTAAGGCAATTATGGGTACTCGAGGTCATAGGATGTGTTTGATATTGCGTTTGTAACTGTGTTTTGTCAAATTTTGAATTTTTTTTGCTAAAATTGAATGCGGTTTGTACTTTTTGGATCGTTTTGATGTGCTGATGTCAAAAATGATTTTTAAAAAATAAAAAAACATCATTTGCATGTATTTCGGCACGAAAAGCTATTTGAAAAGCAACCGCAACCACACTGCCAAACACGCTTATAGTTATAGAACTAACCTTGGGTATGAGTCTGCGTCATGAGGTTTTTAAATTAATATGCGAGTCGTGATCAATTATTTATTTATTTATTTATTTATATATATATATATTTATTGAAACAATGTTATTTTTGTATAAAAATTATGAAAGCAAAATCTTTAATTGGTTAAATTGGAGATCATCCAAGTCTAATAGGTAATCTAAATTATAAATTTACTCATTAATTCCAAAATAATTTTTAAAAAATTCTGATACAAAGTTAAATTCTAAGTCAACGGATTATCATCAACCCACCATGTTCGAGACATGATACGTCGACCATCCTTCCTCCCAACCAGTTTAATTGGTTGATTTGGTCCCACACTCTCTGCAGCCTTTCTGGCACAACCTTCTAAATTCTTGAGAAAAATAATAAAATTAAGATCTTACTATTAGATGTTTATTTGATTTTTTTGCTTAAGATATTTATTTTTTATTCTCATCTTTTTTATATAGATTTTTGTATTGCAATGAAATTTAAACAAATTGTTAATTAATCAATTTTGAAATTCTTTATATAAAAAAGAGAGTATAAAGTAAGAGATTAATATAGAAAAATTATCATTATTATTAAAAGACGCAACCAGTGACGTTAATTATAATTGTATTTGCATTGCTAAAAAATGTGGTTCAATTATTATATCCCATTTATTTTTATTTTTTAAAAGTATTTTAAAAATTTTATTTTTTAAATATTTTTTAATCATTTTAATATGTTGATGTTAAAAATAATTTTTTTAAAATAAAAAAATATTATTTTAATATATATTTTTTAAAAAATAATTACTGTCACATTTCTAAACAACCCTAAATACTATGCTTCTTATTTTGAGAAAAGGGTCCCCTCTTATTTATGGTTTTAGACCCCAAATTTATGATTTAATCCATTAAGTGTATATATCTAACGAGATATAGTTAACTTTAGTATTAGTATCTCACTTCAGATATGTTATAACTAGTTCGATGGCTATAAATATGTTGCCGGTCAGGCTAAATTTTTTCTAGTATGAAAAGAAAAATGTTTAGTTAATACTAGTGCTTTTTTAAAAAAGTAAAAATAATTTAAGATTTAGATAATTAAAAGAAACCGCACACGATACCAGAGCAACAATTCAGAAACATGCTTATATTTAATTAATTTATTTTATTTAATTAAAAAAATCTCCTTTAAAAAAAGCTAAATTTGATAAGGATGAAAATACCTCGAGATAACCCGTTTTATTTTCAAAATCATTGAAAACTTCCATCGAAAGCATAAAAAAAGGATCAATTTATAATTAAATAAATGCTGAATGATAAAAATAAAAAATATTAAAAAACAACAAACTCGAGCTAATCTTTCAAACCCGTAATCTGTAAAATCTTGGACCTAAACTCAATCAAGAAACTCAATATCCAATCAATTTAATGTTGAGGGATGAAATCAAGAAAAAATATTAATTTTAAAATTTTTTAAAGGTGAAAAAATATAAAAAAGCGAGGATCAAATTTGATAGAAAAAAACTCAAGGTGGATGAAATTGTAAAAAAAAAATTAATTTTAAAAAATATCTCAAATAAAAACAAATAGCAATTAGAAGAATGAAGACCAAATCTGATAGATGAAAAAATTTAAAGGGATGAAATTGAAAAAATAATTAAAATTTATAAATTATTCAAAATAGAACAAAGAGTAATAAAAGAACAAAGAAAAATTTAAAGGAAAAACAAACTAGAGAGATGTTTTGAAAATTTAGAGGGTTGGTAGGAAAATAAAAAAGAAAAAGAAAAAAGAAAAAAGAAAAAAACCACTAACATCAAACTATAAACTTGTCAATGACTTAGGCTATCTAAGTATGAAGAAGCTGCTAAGACGATTCAGACAACGTCTTGGAAGACTATGTCTAGCCATAGGATGGCACTGCCCAAAATGCATGGATATTATTCAATGTATTGCCCACTTTTTTTTTTTTTTGAAACAGTTTTCATCTTTAGCAAATGATCAAATTACCCTTGAGAGAACTTAAGAATTATATAAAAAAAAAAACTAAAAAGAAAAAGAAACCCTTAAACTGAAACTTTTTTTTTTTCGAGGGTAATAAAATCATTTTAATATACTAAAGCAAATATAAGGTCTAAAAAGACCTTGAATGTTAGTTTATTTTTTTAAGCCAAGGTCAAATAAGTAAATTTATTGTACCAAAAAAAGACATTGTCCTAATTAATTAGCTAATAACCAGTAAATCACGTGGGAAATGATAAAATACCCCCATCAACCAGGCCATTGCTTCTTGGAATGAGGGGTAAAATGGTAAAAATATTACTTCAATCCGCAAAGTTCCGTGTCTTATAAAACAATGTTTCATTGATACTTCTTAGATTTGTTTTTTAATATTTAAAGCAAGGCAAAACATTATCTTTCTCGTAAGCGTCTCTTGAATATTCAACATAAAAAAAATAAGGGCATTCATTTGTTAAATAACATATCAACTTAAAAGTTCGAATTTTAACATTTCTTTAAAAAATAATTTTATATTAATCTTTAACATGTCTCTTGAATGATAGTTTTCAACCTTAAAACTTGTAGATATCCACTATTATCTTGTATTTAATTTTATTAATTTAATTAGTTAGAATGAATGTGATGAGATATAAACTCATGACCATTTGATTATTATAATATTATATCTAAATAAAAAAATGCAATAAATTTTAAAAATAATTTTATATTACTCTCTAATAAAAAAATACATGTCTTTTTTTTAGAAAAACAAATTTGATAAGCTTGAACATATTGATTTCTCCAGAAATCCCCATACTTTCCTCCTCATCAACAACGAAAACATCTTTTATCTTGTTGATGCTATGTTAATAAAATACAAATTAAATTCCCCATACTCCCTCGATGTTTTTTTTTTTTTTTGCCAAAAACTTTCATCCTCTCATCCATTTCCTATCGATTCCTTCACCATGCATCTGTTTTATTCCTTCTCTATTAATGACGTCGTCTTCAAGCAGCATAATTCTGGTGTGATTGGTGAAGTTTGAACATTTGCACAAACTCACGTGATGTTGAAATTGTCTTATCTTTACAATCATACGGGATATCCAGTTCACGGCATTTCTTTCTGGTGTTCTTTCTCAAAATTTGTCAAGGATCTGCATATATATAGTTATGATAACGATGGTGATGATGTTAAAAGAGGGAGGACAGTATAATTGATAATATCGATAATTAAATTCTATAATCATATGTGTTTTTGGCATAATCTTGTTTGTAGATTGTCAAAGAGTCGGTAGATGGTGGTAGTGAAATATCTCAATATCACTAAGAAAATATTAAAAATTAAAAAAAGAAAAATTAGAATTGATAAAAAAAAAAATGTCAAAGAAAAGAAACAAATTTCCAAAACAACTACGTGATAAGAAAAGATTTTGTACAGTACTATTCATAATAAATGATGGCACCGAGAAGCGTATACAGATCAAAGTCATGTTATACTGAGATTTTTTTCTAAATATATCAAAGTAAATAAAAAATAAAATAAAATAAATTATAAAACTTAATTTTTAATCAATTCATTATCGAAGGATAAAATAAAAAATAATATTTTTTTAAAGAAAAATTAAACTCACTAAACCTGCGAACAAACCCATGAACTTTCTAAAATTCAATAACATATTTTTTTCCCAAAACTATTTTTTTAATTATATGATAAACAAAATTGATGTTCATATAATCAAGTTCTATTAAAAAAAAAGATACCCCCTAAACCTGTAAACTGAGACAACTAAGGTTAGTTCGCCAAACTTGCAAATTGAGTCATTGACTCTACAAAGCTTGATAACCTATTTTTTAAAAATTATTTTTATTTAACTAAACTTTTTTTTTTAAAATAGATTATATTGCGTTGCTAGGATTTTTTTTCTTATACTAGCCCGATGCTAAAATATTTTTTTAATACCATGATAACCATAAAAAAGATAAATTAAAATAAATCATCAACTCTAAATTCTCATGAACTCATAATATAACAACTAAGTTTTAAAAAAAATCAATAACAAAAAAAAGAGGGTCAAAATGCAAAAAAAAAAATAAAAATATTGTGGATTACTATTGTAATCCACAGTGCTAATGGGTGTGGGGAAACAATTTTTCCCCCACACCTTTTATTTTTATAATAGTACGTTCTCACGTGTTCCGTTGTGAGTCGAACTATTCTTTTTTTTTTTAAATTTAAAAAATATTAAGAGTATGGAGATTTTTTGATAGTATCATTAAATTCAATCAAGTGGTTCGTTCATGAAACCTGGTAACATGACTCCTTGCCTAGCTCTAGTTTACAATTAAACTGTGTGGGAGCTGATCCAAAATGAATCAATCAATTTAATGGGTCTAAGAACAACTTGGATGATCTGTAAAAATATGATATAACTTTTAAAAAAACTTTAAGACGACATTTATTTTTTAAAATATTAAGACGATGCCAGATTGGATCGACCTCAGTCACTTTATGACCTAGGTCATGAATTTCAATGGACTTAATAACTTTGTTGTTTTTGTAAATTATTTTTATGAGATTCGAAGTACCCGACGATTTTAGTTGCTGATAAAAATAGATACTTGTAAAATCAAGCACCGACCCTAAAAAAAAACATTTATTTGAGATCATGATAACTTTATAGAAAATAGACAAAAATAAACCATGAATTTCATTTCCCAACCAATTCAATATTGAAGAAGAGTGAAAAAATTAAATAAAATAAAGGACCAAACACTAAAAAAACACATATAAGGTTTGATAGGTAAACTCACTAAACTTGTGAATTGGGTAACCCGGGTAAACACTTCAAACTCGCAAACTGAATAATGGATTTTATTAGGATTAATAACTTGTTTTGTTTCTAAACTATTATTTATTTAAGTATATGATAACAAAAATAGATGATCACAAAATTAAGCTTCAAACTATATAAAGTGAAACAAAATAAATTATGAAACTCAATTCTCAATCAATCAAATATCGAAGGATGAAATAAAAAAATAAAAAAAAAGGTTAAATTCACCAAACCCACAAACAAACCCATGGACTTTCTAAAATTTAATAACATGTTTTTTCCGAAACTATTTTTTTTAACTACATGATAAAAAGAAAAGTAGATGATCATATAATCAAATTCAATTAGAAAAAAAAGTCCCCCGCTAAACCCGCAAACCAGGGCAACTAGGACTACCTCGCCAAACTCGTAAATCAGGTCATTAACTCTACAAAGTTTAATAACATAGTTTTTTTTCAAAATTATTTTTTTATTTAACTAAACTTCTTTTTAAAAATAGACCATATTGCTATTTTAAGATATTTTTTTGATACCAACCTGATGTTGAGATGTTTTTTTGATACCACGATAACCATATAAAATATAAATTAAAATAAATTATCAACTCTAAATCCAAATAAACATATAATATAAGGACAAAAAAAAACCTATAACTAAAGAAAAAAAAGAGTCAAAATACCAAAAAAAAAACATAATATGAATTACTATTGTAATCCACAATTGCTAATGGGTTTGGGAAACAATATCTTCCTCATATCTTTTAGCTTTATACTTAATATATGCCTTCGATTTTACATTTATATGTTGTTTATAAAAAAAATCCATGTGAGTATGAAATTGAAATTTATGCAAATAGTTTTTGTTATTATAAAAAATGAACCTGGATGGAATTTAAATAGAGAGAAAAAAAACTGAAAATACATGTTAACATAAAAGAACAAAAATTATGACTGAAAATTGTTCATTCTTCCTATTAAAAATAAATAAATCTAACTTGTTCTCCAAGATATATTAAAGTGTAGATTGGAATAGTCATTTTACCTCCTCATTCCAAAAGCAATGGCTTATTTTCATTTTCTATATGACCCATTGGTCATTAGCAAATTAATTAGGGCAAATCGTTTTTTTTTTTGTCGTTTCTTGATGCAATAAATTTACTTATTTGACCCTAGCTTAAAAAAATAAATTAGTATTCAAGGGCTTTTTAGACTTTTTATTTTTTTTAATATAGTAAAATAACTTTATTATCCTTGGAAACAAAAAAAAAAAGGCTTGGGTTTAGGGTTTTTATTTTTATTTTTTCAGTTTGGTTTTTTTTGTAGTTCTCAAGTTCTTTCAGGGGCAATTTGGTAATTTTCTAAAGATGATAATTATTAAGAAAAGTTGACAATGCGTGAATAGTATCCGTGCATTTCAGACAATACATGCAGTGACGTCTGGTGGCTAGATGCTGACTTCTAGTGTAGCACTTGAATTCTCTCAGCAACCCTTAACACCCGGGCGGCATGTGTCTCCTTCTCGATTTTTATGTTGGCCCTTCAATTACTCTTTGTTTTATTTGGATAATTTATAAAATCTACTTTATCTCAATTTCACCTATTTAATTTTTTTATTTGTCAGATTTAATCTTTATTTTTTATTTTTTTTAATCTAAGATGGTTTTTAAAATTGAATTTCTTTTACAATTTCATCTTCGAGTTTTTTTTCCTATCAAATTTGATTATTATTTTTTTATTGTTATTTTTTTGCCTTGAAAAGTTTTTAAAATTAATATCTTTCTCGATTCCATCCCTCAACATTAAATTAGTTGAGAATTGAGATTCTTAATTGAGTTAAGGTCTGGGATTTAATGGATTATGGATTTGAGAGATTAACCCGAGTTTGCATGTTTTTTTTTTTAAGTTTTTTTCATCATTTGACATTTATTTAATTTGAGATTGAGTTTTTTTTCTTTTTATAGGATTTTTCAGTGATATTAAAAATGACACAAGTTATTTCAGATTTTATTCTCGGTCTTCATTAAATTTAACTTTTTTAAAAGGATTTTTATATAATAAAATTAAATTAATTAATAAAATATAAATATGAGATGATAGATTTATGATATTGTTTTTGGTTTTTTTTTTTTCAAAACAACGCAAACAGTGTCTTTCAATTACCTAAGTTTTAGATTATTCTTTTTTCTTTAAAAAATCTAGTGACGACTGAACATATATATATATATATATATATATATATATATATATATATATTAAATAAAAAATGGCCCGATTGTCAGTGTAATGCGGCCATGTAGCTAGTAAAATCTAGAAATGGAATTTACCCATTTTAAAATCAATCAATCTATAAAGGAAAAAGGGAAGGGTAAATTGGATCTCCACTGGACATAAATAATTCTCTGAAACAGAAACAGAATCAGAATCATGACGGTCGCTTCCACTCAAACGTTTTTGCTTTGGACTGTCGAACAGATCGGTCAAACCTGACTTTCTATTTTTTTTATTCTTAATATTTCCAACTTGTAATTTCAAGAATAGTTTTTATTTTAACTTATCCTTTTCATATTTTATCTATCCCTTCTGCAGAATTCAACCACTTTCATGACGGCTCTGTTGGCGGCTGCAAAGGCTGGGCATTGAGAGGATTGTATTTGTCATTTGTGCTGCCTATTCGCCGTCCACTACCGTAGGGGAGGTGGAAAAAGAGTTCAATCTTTCATAAAGAGTTGATAATGACAGCATATCCAAATCTCGTTTTAGATAAGCTTATGAAATATAATTCATATGATTTTTTTCTCATACTAAAATAATAAAATTAGTTTTAAGTTGGTGAATTTAGTTCATCATATTTCAAAATAATATAATTATCACATATCGTTAAATATGTTCATACCATGAATCTTAGTGAATGGTATTTTGAATTCAATTTCTTTTTCATTCAATAATACAATTTTAATCATGGAATAAAATAATTCATAATACATCAATCGCATAATTGTATAGACAAATTCAATAATTCGTGGAAGATTTATTACCCGGAAACTATATTTATCTAATAATTTCTATAAATGTTGTTCAATATTTTAGCATTTATGCACCTGGGAATGAATTTTAAAAATAATTTCATATATATGTTTGTAGATTTAGTAAAAAAAACTAGAAGAAATAAAAAAAAAA
>Ga0325414_1004817_pt1 | contig 14169 bp, 10 predicted proteins | sample PopdelMetagenome_8_FD_206183 | JGI IMG/M metagenome (GOLD analysis project Ga0325414, IMG submission 206183) | Populus deltoides microbial communities from Bellville, Georgia, United States - Leaf-PdKOR-R3 | ecosystem: Host-associated > Plants > Phyllosphere > Phylloplane/Leaf | place: USA...
GTAACAAAGAAAAAGGCACCGACAACATCACCACCTTTTATAGTCCTCCTAGTCTCTGATGAAATTAATATCTCTACTTCTTTGCAAAATTGGAACCAGCTATTACTTTTAACCTATAGCAATTCTACTTCAGAAGCTAACAAAGAAAAAGGCACCGACAACATCACTACCTTTTACAGTCTTCCTAGTTTCTGACGAAATTGGTATCTCTACTTCTTTGCAAAATTTGAACCAGCTACTGCCTTTAACCTTAGTTTCGTTTGGTTATATATGCTATTTTGCAGTAAATCAAGTTTTGTTTTTGTTTCTGAGTGTCCCAAAATTTGATTTTTTTTCCTGTTTCTTGAGGTGTGATCTCAATCAATTCAGCGATTTTCTCGAGTTTTTTTTATTAATTTAATATTTTTCTCAAAACCAATTATGGGTAACTTTTAATTTTTAATACTTGAAACTTTAATTTGGGTATTGGATGTTGTTTTCTTAGTTGTAACGTTTATGATGATATCTGTTAAAAGGTGCAGGAATGGTTCTTTCCTTGCAACGTTACACCTATTCAGATCTCACTAGCGGTTTGAATCGCATTTTAAAAGAAAGGTGAGATCATTTGTTGTTTTTTTTTGTGCGGGACCTTCCCTTACAGTATCTTCACTGCAGTAGAGTTTAACCACCGAGTTCGGGATGGATTGGTGTGGTTACTCTACGCCTAGGTCATCAGAATATCAAACCTTGAACGAAAAAAGACATGAGAGAAAAGCATATTGGCCAGTGATTGTGAGGACCCAATTCTTGACTTGAGGGATTTGATATTATGATTTATTTACTGATTTATATATATTACATGATTGTAGAAGTGAAAAAGAACGAGAGAGGTCAATGGTAAGTTTCCTTGACTTTTTATATTTATCTTGCTGATGCAGTTAATTCTGATTTTTGTGTTGTTTGGCCCTTTATGCACACAGACACAAACAAGTACATTATTTCTGCTGCTAAATGTTTGCTACTTCTCTCTGTATCTTGATCTCAACATGTGATTTAATTTCAGCTTGTCATTCCTACTGGTCTAGAATTTATCACTCACGATGCTGGTATATGCTTGCATTTGTAGGATGTGTTAATCCATCTACTACGTAGACTTTTCTTGGGCCTTCTACGGCAATCCAGAGAAAGATGAACAGCATAAAGGCTTTTAGAACACTTATTTTTCTCTCAAGAAAGTGAGAATGGATGTTCAGTTACGTGGAATTGCTGATTTTCTAATCATGAAAATAAAGTAAAAGCCTAAACAAAGAGCTGTTATGAATAAACATATATTTCAGGATCACCACACCAATAAACAGTTTTACCAATGGATTAATTTTGACAGTATAAGATACACAATTCGTCGAAAACATTTTACCGACAGTATCACCGATAGAATCTGTCTGTTAGAATATTGATCATCGGTAATTCTCATTTCTGTCGCTACTTTTGTCAGAAAAAAAAACATCGACGGTCTTTCAGAAGGGGAAAGCGTGTCAAAAAAAATTCCCACTAGAACTTTACCGACGGACTTATTTCGTCTGTATTTTCACCGATAAATCACCGACGGCCAGTCCGTCAGTGATTATGGCATGGGCAATAAATATTTCAGAACTCTCTGTAAAATACCGACGGATATAGTCCGTTGGTATTGTCAACGGTAAATCATCGATGAAATAACGCGTCGATGATTGTGGCATGGATAGTAAAGTTTTTTCAACTCTCTATCTAATACCGACAGATCTATTCCATTTGGAAGGCCATCAATATTTATTTAAAAATATTATTTAGAATAAATAATTTTTTTTCAAATATTATATTGATTAATAGTAAAAAAAAACTAATTAACAAAACAAAATTGTATTAAACATTAAAAATATAAAAATAATGTTAAATAATATTCATTACAAATTTAATGTGTTTCAAAAACAAAATTAAATTAGAATAACGGCGGAGCTGGAGGAGGAGGAGGAGGCTGGTTGTTCCTGGGACTGTACGGCCAAAAAAGGGTTGCACATGTATCATCACCCATCCTTGATCTAATTCCCATCCTTGATCTAATTCCCATGACCATTTGACAGAGTTGTTCATAATCCATCAAGACTCGTTCATATTGTTGTTTCGAGGCCATCAACTCCTTATACTGGGTGCTCGATACTAATGAAGAGCTCCCAATGGTTGAGACACTACGGGTCACCCGCAAGTTTTCGGCCGTTGTGTTGGAGAGCCTGTAGACCTGATTTTTATCAGGTCCACCAGACGATCCTACCTCCATCCACAAATACGCATCGGAATCCGGATGGGTCAAAGGATCGTCCCCATATCTCTCCCTCAACCGGCTATTATAGGTCTCCTTAAATTTTTTTAAAAAATCACTATATTCAATTCAAGAAAATAATAACTTACGAAATAAAATGATTGAACGAACATACCACGAAGTGTTGAGCACGGTTGTCCACGAACTGTTGCCCCTCTTTTAGCGGTCTTGACTCCGCATGTGCGTCTCTACAAACAGCTTCATTGGGCTCGACTCATGTCCAAGAGATGTAGCCTGTAAGAAAAAAAAGGTTACAAGTTAAATATATTGGTAAGCAACAACAAATTAAATAATGATATATTTTATTTTAATTAATCTTATTATCCGCTTTGCATGTGCACTGAATGGAACGGATCCGCCAGTGTACATGGTCACCGAATCATGAATTTGTCGGTTTCGGTTGTCGGCACCAGACTGTGAGCGTTGTGCGAACCGCTCAGACGTCACATGCTCAATATATTGCGTCCATATATCCCCCAAGATGAATGGTGGTTTGAATTCCCGCCAAACCACCACCTGATTCCAGCCTTCTAGACTGTTATCTCTCGCAAATCTATTTGCTTTTTTTGTATGTCATACCAAAAATCACGCAACCTACTTCCATAGTAACAAATTAGAATTTAGAATATAAAATTATAAAACAAAAATTATATTATTTTTTATGTTACCGAATTGCTGCGTGATTCTCCAATACCCTCCTCATAACATTGTTGTTCGCATTATCCCATTTAAATTTGTATTGTGTATAAATAATTCATTTAAAATAAAAATAATACATGATATAAAATTATAAAAATAATTTATTAAAAATAAGCTGGAAATTAGAAGTCTAACACCTACTTGAAATTGTCGAAACCATACATCGATATTAGGTCTCCACTCAGGATGTTTGGAAACCTGACTCCATTGAAATAATGGAATCTCCATTGACGATTTACACGCCGATGTTATTGTCAGGGCAGCCTCAATGTTTATGAACCTGAAATTAAATAAAATTAATAAAATATAATTAGTTGTTCATAAATTATGTTATAAGTATATATAAAAAAAACTAAAAGCTAAACAAACTGATAATGAAAGGTCATCCTTTCAATGTGCCTGGTACTTGCGGGTGAATTGACCCCACTGTGAAGGCACATCACCTCTGCGCTGTGAAACCGCGCTAGAAGAGGCAGCATCACAAGTTGGCGCAGGTGCCTCTTCTTGATCAGCACCTAAGGATAAGTCATCGTCGCTGCTAGAAGAACTAGCTGCAACCGTCTGTTGACGACGTGCTGTTGATTTCATTCTACGCATCTATACAAATTTATACGAATAATTACATATTAATCAAATTGAATTATGTAATTATTCATATAAATTTGTGTAGATGCGTAGAATGAAATCAACAGCACGTCGTCAACAGACGGTTGCAGCTAGTTCTTCTAGCAGCGAGGATGACTTATCCTTAGGTGCTGATCAAGAAGAGGCACCTGCGCCAACTTGTGATGCTGCCTCTTCTAGCGCGGTTTCACAGCGCAGAGGTGATGTGCCTTCACAGTGGGGTCAATTCACCCGCAAGTACCAGGCACATTGAAAGGATGACCTTTCAATGTCAGTTTGTTTAGCTTTTAGTTTTTTTTATATATACTTATAACATAATTTATGAACAACTAATTATATTTTATTAATTTTATTTAATTTCAGGTTCACAAACATTGAGGCTGCCCTAACAATAACATCGGCGTGTAAATCATCGATGGAGATTCCATTATTTCAATGGAGTCAGGTTTCCAAACATCCTGAGTGGAGACCTAATATCGATGCATGGTTTCGACGATTTCAGGTAGGTGTTAACTTTTAATTTCCAGCTTATTTTTAATAAATTATTTTTATAATTTTATATCATGTACTATTTTTATTTTAAATGAATTATTTATACACAACACAAATTTGAATGGGATAGCGCGAACAATAATGTAGTGAGGAGGGTATGGGATAATCACGCGGCAACTAGGTAACATAAAAAATAATATAATTTTTGTTTTATAATTTTATGTTCTAAATTCTAATTTGTTACTATGGAAGTAGGTTGCGTGATTTTTGGTATGACACACAAAAAAAGCAAATAGATATGCGAGAGATATCAGTTTAGAAGGCTGGAATCAGGTGGTGGTTCGGGGGGAATTCAAACCGCCATTCATATCGGGGGATATATGGACGCAATATATTGAGCATGTGATGTCTGAGCGGTTCGCATGACGCTCATAGTCCGGTGCCAACAACCGGAACCGGCAAATTCATGGTTTGGTGACCACGCACACCGGCGGATCTGTTCCATTCAGTGCCCATGCAAAGCGGATGGTAAGATTAATTAAAATGAAATATATTGTTAATTAATTTGTTGTTGCTTACAAATATATTTAACTTGCAACCTTTTTTTTTCTTACAGGCTACGTCTCTTGGACGTGAGCCGAGCCTAATGGAGCTGTTTGTAAAGAAGCACGTGCGGAGTTAAGACCGCCAAAGGGGGGTGCAACAGTTCGTGGAAAACCGTGCTCAACACTTCGTGGTATGTTTGTTCAATCATTTTATTTCATAAGTTATTATTTTCTTAATTGAATATGATGATTTTTTTTACAATTTTCAGGAGACCTATAATAGTCGATTGAGGGAGAGATATGTGGACGATCCTTCGACCCATCTGGATCAAATTTGATCCGAATTTGTGGATGGAGTTAGGGTTGTCTAGTGAAACCGATAAAAATTGGGTTTATGAGCTCTCCAACAATACAGTTAAAAACTTGTGGGCAACCCATAGTGTCTCAACCGTTGGGAGCTCTCCATCAGTATCGAGCACCCAGTCTGAGGAGTTCATGTCCTTGAAACAACAATATGAACGAGTCTCGACGGATTACGAACAGCTCCGTCAAATGGTCATGGACATTAGATCAAGGATGGGTGATGATACATGTGCAGCCCCTTTGTGGCCGTACAGTCCCGAGAACAACCAGCCTCCTTTTCCTCCTCTAACTCCATCGTTATTCTAGTTTAATTTTGTTTTTGAAACACATTACATTTGTAATGAATATTATTTAACATTATTTTTATATTTTTAATGTTTAATACAATTTTATTTGGCTATTTAGTTTTTTTAAACTATTAATCAATATAATAATTGAAAAAAATTTATTTATTCTAAATAATTTTTTAAAAATATTTTTAAATAAATAACAATGGCTTTACATATGGAACACGTGCATCGGTATTGGACAGAGAGTTGAAAAAAATTTACTGCCCATGCCACAATCACTGACGGGTTATTCCGTCGGTGATTTACCATTGACAATACCAACGGACTGTATCTATCGGTATTTTACAGAGTTCTTAAATATTTATTGCCCATGCCACAATCACTGACGGACTAGCCGTCGGTGATTTACTGGTGAAAGTACAGACAGAATAAATTCGTTGGTAAAGTTCTAGTGAGAAATTGTTTTTGGCGCGCTTTCCCCATCTATAAGACCGTCAATTTTTTTTTCCGACAGAAGTAGCGACAAAAATGGGAATTACCGACGATTAGTATTCCGACAGACGAATTCCATCGGTGATGCTGTCGGTAAAATGTTTTCCAACGAATTGTGTCTTACACCGACAGAATTAATCATCGGTAAAATTGTTTATTGGTGTAGTGCGATACACATGGCTTCATGGATAATATATGAGAAATCTTGGTAGTATAACTAAGTAACTCTAGTTTTTAAATTTCTATGGATATTTTGCTTTTCCAAGCTTCTAACTTGCACCAAGTCTCCTAGAAGCACCATATGTCCTCTCTTAACCTAAAGCAAGCTTTCTAGATTTTGTGGTAATTGCAAGTATCCTTGCTTTCTCTTGACATGAAGAAACTTTTATCCATTTCACATTCCTGAATGCAGAATTCAATATGTCTGAGAAACAAGCTGAAGTTATTCTGGACATGAGCCTAAGAAGGCTTACCCTTCTTGAGGTTATTTGCGGTGAAATTTACTGATCAATTTAAATCCGTCGCTAAAATCTTCGGTATACACTACATCATTTAACAGTTTTAGCGATGGATATTTTCTATCGGCGTAAGATTACCATTCTGTTAGTAAAAATTTTACCGACTAATTCACCGACGCAGTACATCCGTCGAAATACCATTCGTCGGTAATTTCATATGCAGTCGGTAAAAAAAATAAAAACTAACGGTTTTACAGATGGAAAATACGCGTCAAAAAAATTCCCGCTGGAAATATACCGACGGAATAATTCCGTCGGCAAATTTTCATCAGTGATAGTGGCATAAGTAGTAATTTTTTCCAAATTCTCCGGAATATACTGATGGAATTATTTCGTTTGTGTTTCCATTGGTAAATCAGCGACGAAATGATGACGTCGGTGATTGTGGCATATTCAGTAAATATTTTTCAACTCTCTGTAAAATACCGACAACATAATTCCATCTGTAAATTCATCGGTTAGAATTTAAAAATATTTTTTAAAAAATAAAATTGTGTAGAATAAGTAATATAGAATTGTATAGAATAATAGTAAAAAAACTAATTAAGCAAATAAAATTGTATAAAATATTAAAAACTATATTATATTATATTCATCCAAATATTGATTACAATTTTAAAGTGTTTCAAAAAAAAATTGAACTAGAACAATGGCGGAGCTGGAAGAGGAGGAGGATGCTGGTCGTTCCCAGGACCATACGGCCAAAAAAGAGGCGCACACGTACCACCCATATGTGATATGAAGATCTGACAGAGTTGTTCATAATCCGTCGAGAGTTGTTGATGTTGTTGTTTCAAGGCCACGATCTCCTCAGACTTGGTGCTCGATGCTGATTGGGAGCTCCAAACGATTGAGACACAACGGGCCGCCCGCAAGTTGTCGATCGTAGTGTCTCAATTGTTGGGACTACGGTCGAGAACTTGCAGACTCTCCAATGGTCGAGATAAAAGCACCAGATTATAGCAAACCAATTCACGATGAGATTGGTTTGGATATATCATGATTCCATCGCCTTTTTAATTGTTCATGAGATTGAGAAGTGTTTTGATATTTGGACGAAAAAATTCACGATGGGACCTCTTTCAGAAGTTCGGAATCCAATTGATCATTGGAAGACTAGCAAGTTTTTATTAGAATGTGATGATAATAAACTACAAAGTTTTTATTAGAATGTGATGATAATAAACTAGTCTTGTGTGACTCTGACACACAAGACATAAGGGTTCTTGCATTTCAGAGGAGTACTTGGTGTGAAGGGATCTTTGCTTACATGGAGAGGCTGAAACAAATACAGACCTAGTTTAGCCCTTCAGTGCTCACTCCAAAGACCAATTGGATAATTGGTCTGATTCTTGGTAAGACCATCGTGAAACAGCTCAAGTGTTTCCAGTTGAATGAATAATTCTGTATGCCTACCTCTGATTCTTGGTACGAAGTATTTTATGATGGTTGCGCAATTCAGAGAATTCACTATGGAACAAGTATTGTTTTCTGTTTCTACTTATTTTGATGTTAAAATAAAATTTGAAAATAAAAAATCTCACTACTTCGTTATTTTGGTGTTAAAATTAATAAAGCAAAAATTTATTGTGTGAAATTAACATAAATAAATAATTAAAACTTCAAAAGACTTGAGACTAGGCTCTGTTTGTTTCTATGTTTTAAAAGCATTTTTGAAAAAATTTGAAATTTTTTATTTTTTTCTTTGCTTCAAATTAATATTTTTTTTTGGTGTTTTCATATCATTTTAATATGCTGATATCAAAAATAACTTTTAAAAAATAAAAAAAAATTATTTTAATATATTTTCGAGTGAAAAATATAAAAACAACCATAATCATATTTCTAAACATGATGTGTGGGGGTCTTGTTCCGTGGCTAGATACTAGTAGATGGCTGAATACAAAAACCCCCTCCAGTACCCTTAGAGCGAAATATTCGGGTATTTTTTTTAAAAAAAAAATTAACTGCTTTACATGCTTTTTATGTAAACTGAGGTTCTTAATTTATTGATTTTAAATTAATTTCAAATAGAAGAGGAGAATTTGGTGCTATTATGGATGGTATCATGATTTTTTGAAATTGAGAAATAAAAGATGGTGTCTAATATGTGAATGATAAACAAAAAAAAATTATATTAATTAAATATTAAAGTAGTAAAATGATTTTTCATGTAAGAAATAAAGGATAGATATGTACATGTAAAATTAAATGGGCTTATTCATGAGTATTTGAATTAAGATAAATTTTAAAAATGCTACATTTTCAACAAGTAATGACTAGATTTTAGTCAAATTAATATATGTACAAGAGGGGTCTAATTCATCGATTTCATATGCTAATTAATTTCAACAATATAGTTTTACTCTAACATGAATAATTTTCTATTCGATCATTTGATTAAGCTAAAATTCTACCACAAGATTTTAGAGGTCTTGTTTAATATTAGCTTAGAATTTAAGATCAATTAGACATCGGGAAGGCTTTGCAATAAGGTCCATAAGCTACTATGCAAGAATTGTATTAATTTCCTAGTTGATTTATGATTCTTTTTTATATTTTATTTAGAACTCTTTTATTATTTTTCTAGTAATATTTAGATGTTTTTACTCAGTATAAATAGGGTATTTAACTTGTATTTATGTTGTTTTACAAGCTTTGATTTTAACAATTATTATTGTGTGTTGTGAGAGATTTATATTGCTTTGCTTCTTCAAAGAACTTTCTCTTGACTTATTGAAGAAATAAACAATCTTCATGGAATATTTTATACTTCTCATTCATAATTCTCTATAATCATTAGGTAGGGGTTTAACTTTTACAGTCTTCGTGCCTCGATGTTTGTTATCGTCATGTCAAGCTCAATTTGAAAGCCTAAATTTAGCTTTCTTGAGATTTATGATCAATTTTGACTATGAATTCTTGGATCTTAATATCCATGGAGTTCACATCAGTTGGTATCAGAGAAAAGCTTTAAATCAAGTTATATCCATTTTATCTTCAAGTTTTTCGCATACTCCATCATTGTCGAGTTCTTTATATTCTCTAAAAACTAGTTGTGACATCAAGTTAATTTTTTTTTTGTGATCTTGATTAAATATATTAAAAGAAAGAACAAATAAAATCATGCCATTGTCTTTTTTTAGGTTTTGCCGTAAATCTTGATTCTAGAACATAGAATTGAACCATTTTTTCTTTAAATATAAAAATATCTTGATTGTTAGGGTATCTCAAAGTTAAATTTAATTTGGGATATTTTAGATTTACATAGTTGGGTTTTCTTGAAAATTATATAAAAAAAATTACGTCATTGTCTTTATTTTTTTTTAGTTTTGGCCACCATTGTTGTTATCCATTTTTAGGGCACCACATAAACAAAAAAAATCAAGAAAAGAAAGGAAGAAAAGAAAATAAAAAAAATCAAAAAAATATTAGAAGAAAATCAAAAAAATATATCAGTGAGAAAAATATATCAGAATGCCAAGGAAATTATTGAAGACTGTTGAGGAAAATCAAATACACAAGATTGAAAATTTTGACAATGTATTTTTGGCTGTTGAAGGCCTTATTGGCACAAAAAATTCAATTTAATGAGAAAATAAAAATAAAATTCAATTTGATGAGAAAAAAATAGATGTTTAAAGACTTAATTGCAAGAAAAATTGATTTTTAAAGTCATTTTAGGATTTAATTAGAATAAATTAAAGTCTGGGTTCAAATTGTAATTTTTAGGAGTTAATTTGATCAAATCAGGAGTTTAATTTCTTAAATATTGAAGTTTTATGGGAAATTAGAGACTTGATTGAAAAAATCCAAAGCCAATGATCAAACTGGAAAGACACGTGAATATAGGGGTTGAAATTGACTAAATCAGGAGCTAAACTAAAGAAATTAAAAGTTTGTTAGTCAATTGAATGTCAAAATATACAAATTCTGAACTAAAGATCAAAATGAAAAAGGTGGTCAACTTAGAGGTTGACAATTGCATGAAAGTAATAATGGGTGCAATTAAAAGAAATTGAAAGAATAGAGGTTCAATTGAAATTTGACAATCTCAAATCAAAAACCTCGAATAACACGTTCAAACTTAAAGAAGAGAAGGTGAGTGACACATCATTTGTTCAATTGGCCTCTATTCTTTATAGTTTTGGTTTATCGAGTTAACAACTTCAAACATATTAATGTGGAGCTATAGACTTTCAAATAGAGTAAAGTTGGATTCAAATGAAAGGTGTGCATCCCCTCTACCAACTTCAGGTGGTCTCGGGCAATGATGACATTATATTTGCTCCAACGAGGCCTCGAAAGTGGCCCTAACAATGTAATTATCATGCAAAAACCGATCTATTTTTCATGTGTTCACACATAAACCATTCTTATTATGAATCAAGGGTTTACAACACTTCCCTCAATATCAAGAGGTCAAAAATAAATTCAAAACCTCTTAAAATCCTAGCAAAATCCTGTAAATACCCCCCCAAGTTTAGAGGGAAAAAAAGAGAGGGAGGAGAGGAGAAAAAGAAAAGAAAGGATAAGAGAAAGAAGAGAAATATCAATAAGAAACACAAGTGTAGAGGTTCAAGAGCCTAAACAAAATATTTCTTAGCTTTGCAAGTTTATGAGGCAAAAATTTCCAAAAGAAAACAAAAGGAGAATAGTTGTTCTAGGTATACTTTTTTTTATCCAAAAGTAGGTCCTTGGTGGACTGCTTTTGATCTTTTATTATTTACTTTTGTTTTTTATTTATGTTTATAAACATAGAAAAGAGGTTTGAATGTTTAACAAATAATTTTGCATTCACTTCTTTGTTGCTATGGTTTTTTTTATTTAAGGATGTTTATTTTGAAGTTTTTTATATGTTTTAGATACATTAAAGTTGTTGTTAAGTTTGTTTTTGATATATAATGTTGTTTTAGTTTTTGTTTAACTCATGCATGTTAAAGCAAGGGTGTTTTACCTTAGGTTTGCTAGGTCTGTTCATGCATAAAATGGGTTCAAAAAACTAATTTTGAATCCTTGTTGCATGAACATGTATGTTGTTTTAAGTTGTTAGTTTTTGGATTTGGTATCTCATGCTTTATTTTGATGTTTTGATATTTTGTGTTAGTTTTTTAGATTCAAACATGTTTGTGTATGGTAGTGTGACTTGTTAGAATAAAAACAGCATGTTTTAGAGGTCAAAAATGTTATTTTTTTTTCTTGACAATGGCTGCCAATTTCTAGGCATTTTTTTGGGTTTTAGGTAGTGTTATTCGTGTTATTGAGAAAAACATTGTCTTAGCCCCTTGATTTTGACCGAGCTTTTTACAGAAATTTGATTCTGGTTAAAGGGAATTGCCAGATTGAAATTTCAAGTTAACTGAGCTATAGCATGAAATTTTAGTTCTAAAGGAACCGCTGAGATGTGGAATTTTAGGTCATCCCTACAATAAGAAAACGCCAAGAAACTCAACCTTGTAATCAAGAAGAAAAATGACTACTAGGAAATTCTCAAAGGAAGGAGAAAATCTACCCTGTAATTGGGAAGTATTAGGCCAATTCTACAATCAGGAAGCATCAAATTTTCAAACCTCGCAATCGAGAGGTATTAGAGATCAAGGTTCTGGTTAAAAGAAATTGCTAGATTGAGATTTTAGGTTAACCGAGCTATAAACAATTTGATCATAATTCTGGTTGAAAGGGATTGTTGTAAAAACAGATTCAGATCAACCCAACTACAAGCTTTGAGAAGATTAGTTATGAAGAACAATTCGTTTATCTTTACAAACTTACTACACAAATAACTTAACAAGTCTATACTCTGTAAGTATTGTAAAGAGGAGGCATCTGTTGTTATCTATTTTTTAGGCCCTTTATAAATAAATAAATAAAAGAGTATACTACAGTGCCCAAGAAATTGTCAAAGACTATATTGAGGAAGATCAAATATAAAAGATTGAAAAATTTGATTGTATATTTTCGGTTGATGAAAGCTTTATTGGTAAAGAAAAGTCAAAGGTAGGGATATACTTTGATTCCTTTATCGAGTATCATACCAATAACATTGAATAAAAATATTTTTTCTGCTCATTATGATATTGCATTCAATCACCTCTTCTAACTTCCTAAAATAATTAACTTCAAACATATTAGAAGTTGATTCCTTAAAATAAACTCCACTATTATAGGTCTTTCTACCCTGATCATACTCTTCAATATGAAACACATATCTATTAATAAAATACCCGTTATAACACTTGACCTTTCTGTCAGTATCAAAACATAGTAAATTCAAACTATTACTAACATTCCCTCTCATTTGATAAATCTAGAATAAGATTACAACAATTAACATTTAAAGAGAAATGTGTAAAAGAATTAAACATTATGAGAGTTAAAAATTATTAAGTACTACTTACATGTGTTTTGAACCACGTGAACATGTTAATATTGTACTTACTGAATAAAATGTCTCAATTCATCATAGTTAAATAGCATGTAATTATGTGCATGTCTGAATTCGATTTTTGTCAAGTATTTTTTTCTCATTATATTTTTTGATAAAGGTCGTTCATGATGGGAAAACATTGACAAATTCATACTTGAAGGCACTTATCTACTGTCATTATGTCTTGGAATGTGGTTGATTGTTATTCTCAAGTGAGACACAAAATAATACTAGATAAATGTTGATATTTCTTCAACAATACAAGTCTCGCATATTGAAGCCTCAACATGTGCCTTATTTTTTAATTGTTTTTCAAGTTGAATAATTTTCTGCATGGAATTAAATAAATATTTTAAATTAAAAAATAAAGACAACAAAAATTTAATTAGGATGCATGTGTAATCCCTAACCTCTCGAATGAATACATTTATCTATTTTGGACAGGGCCTCTAACTTTTGCCTCAAACAATAAATGTATGGGTAAATGCACTACCAGAAATTCGCTAAATAGCAACGGATTTACCGACGGAATATTTCTGTTGGTAATTTGAGGTTGAAATTCCCGACAGAAACTTCTCCGTCCGTAATTCAGTCGGTAACTACCGACTGAAAGTGTCCGTTGGTAGTTACCGACTAAATTACGGACAGAAAAGTTTCTAAATTAAAAAAAAGACGGGTCGCTGACGTGGAGGTTTTGGTAGGGTTATTGTTACCAATGGAATCACCGACGGATTCAAAACAACAGCCCGTACGGTGACGTGTCGCTTTTATTTATAAGTTATATTTCTTGAAGTTTTGTGGTCACAACATCCTTGTTCTGATTTACCAATGGATTTTATAAATTTTTGTAAGTAATTCTATCTTTTTAAATTTTAACATTTAATTAGATGTCAATTTTATTGTTTTTTTAGTATATGTATTTGTTAGTAGATGTACATGCATGTTTTATTGTTATTTGTCAAACAAACTTGTAGTATATGATATGAATGTATAATTCTATACCTGTTATGGTTAATTTGTTTTAGATTTTGTAAGATTGTATTTGTTTGTAAATTGTTAAAACTTTATGAAACTACCGAATTACATGTGCTGTTTTGAAATAATTAATAGCTTGCTTAATGAGTCCGTTTAAAGTTTTATCAATGGTATTGCGGAGTGATAATTTCCATAAATTTATATATATTAATTTGTATGGACGTTGATAAATGATAATGAATATTTAATATTTATGAGATGTTGTGATTGGTTTGTTGGAGTGGTAAAGTAATATTTTTGCAAGTTTATTTACCTAACTTAGTTAATTAATACATGATGTCATCATAATTTTATAGAGGTTCGATATAAGTCATGGATGATCGTTCATGGATGTATCGAGATTCACCCC
>Ga0325414_1004819_pt1 | contig 14166 bp, 5 predicted proteins | sample PopdelMetagenome_8_FD_206183 | JGI IMG/M metagenome (GOLD analysis project Ga0325414, IMG submission 206183) | Populus deltoides microbial communities from Bellville, Georgia, United States - Leaf-PdKOR-R3 | ecosystem: Host-associated > Plants > Phyllosphere > Phylloplane/Leaf | place: USA...
TAGAAAGGATAATATATAGCCATAGTGATTGAATTTATCTACTGGGAATAAATATTCTTGATAACGACAAGAGTTAAAAACTCTCTTAAAATCCAAAACTTGAATTGCATTAGCAGTAACTTATAGCGTCGTATGCTCACGGATGAGTTGAAATTATTACAAAATAATAAGAACCAAACCAGGTCTTATTATTGAGAGATCCGTCCTCCTCGACGACAATCATCAAGTTTTTTCAAACAAACATGGTACTATTACGTACTAGCCAAAACAAAATAAACCCCAACATGCAGAGAGACCCAGCAAAGGAGACTGCCCGTTAATTTATGGAAACAAAGATTCAAATCTAGACTATAATAAAAAAATAAAAAAAAAGCTGCAAACTACTTTTCTAATGATCCAGATCCCCTTTATTAAATAAAAAAAATAGAAATGGAAAACGTAAAAGAAAAGGAAAATGAAGAATAGGGTAGAGAGAGAGAAAAGAAGAAGAAAGACGGCCACTTTAGGGCTGGCCCGCGAGCAACAACCCTGGAAAAAGGAGGAGAAAGGAGACGTTAAGTTTTACTTTTTATACATGGACAGGCTTGAAATGATATCTTTACATGACAATCGATGGTAATAGAAATGATTTATTGAACTACCTAGTAAAATCTATGGAAATTAACGAAGATTTGGATCATGAAATGATCATATAAGAGGTCCATAATTTGCTATTATTACATGATCGGTAGTGATCAGACTTGGGATGCAACAATATCATCCAGATTTTACATCGCATGTTTAGTTGTGTGGTTGGATGTGATTAAGATTATTTTTAACATAGAAAGATTATAATTTATTGGGTTTTAAACTCTTTCTTGAAACTGTGATAATTTATGTTTTTAAAAATTATAACTACAAAAACTACTGCAATGCTAGGTATACACCGAAGATTAGGATTTGAATGAGAAACTGAAAACATTGCTTCTCGACAGACTAAATATGTTATATTCCGAAATCTTTAAGATGCAAGTTATTGGAATTTTCATGAAAAGAACTTCTGGGTTACGTACGAGAGACCATCCTCCCATCCCATCATTATATTTTAATTGGTGATAAAGATTCTAATTTCTCAAGGCAACGCATCTTTAACGTAATTCAACCCATAACGTTACCCCCTTGGGTCCTCGGATGCAATTCTTGGATGGAACAAGGCAGGGAGAGAGTCGACACCCTGGAACAAATTAATTAATTGCGATGCATACATGTCAGATAATATATCCTTGATCACTCCATATATAATAAAGTCCAGTTAATCTAACCAAAGCTTGACATGTAGCACCGATATTCTCATCAATCAAATAAACCACTTCGGCAAGCAATTGCCATCCCCGAGATTTTTTTTTTTTTTGATGGATTGTAGCTTTAGAAGGGAACATACTTTCCACAAAGTTGGCTTCGAAACTGTAGCTAGCTAGCCTCGTAGATCCACCACCGTTAAGTTCCATGGTAACGACACACAATCAGCCAACCACAACCATCGAAGTGAAGATCTCATCCTATTTATTCACTTATCAATTAATTAACCTTGGATTTCGAAGAGGACCAATTAAAGAGGGTAAGACCAACATGCCATGCCACAGCCAGAAAGCGATGGCTCTTAGCGCGGTGAGACAGGGAGCCATCGTGGCTAGTACGGTCTCACGTGGGATTGTAGGGAGATTGCAACAAACGGTGTTATCAGCCCCACGCGTGGTGACTCGAACCTCATATTCCTATTGCTAATCTCAGTGCTAGCTGCTAGACAGTCCTCTACAAAAGTTGGACCACACCTGGCCAGGTTATGAGTTGGTAGCTAAAAGCCTAAAACTGGTATTAATATTCAACGGATTGCTTTTAAGCTTTAAAGTTCAACAATTACACGATAGCCTGAGTCAACACAGCCTCGATTGACTTTAAGTGCTCGATGTCTAAAAAGGACCAGGCCTGTCTCCTTCATTTCAAGAAAGATTGCGGAGAAGTTTCTTAATTACCAAGCCCAAATACAGTGCCATCTTATTTTCAAGAAATTTATATTCCACAATAATTTTTTTTTCAACATTAGAAATTTTGCTGATATTAAAAGACAAATGCAGATGGAAGTTGAACTTTTTTGAAGAGTTTAATCATAACATCCTGTTAATTAAATTGCATACTTATTAATATTTAGTCCAAAATACACTCTCTTTACACTGCACTAATGAAAAAAAAGAGAGAGAGGACATTTTATCATATGATGTATAATCCAAAATAATAGAAACTGTGTATGTAAAATGCACTTAGTTTCCAAATTATTTTTTAGACCAAATTATCTTCTTCCAAGGAGCTTGCAAGCATATACTATAAACATGTTTTTTTTTTCCTTATGTAATGGAGAGACAAGACAAATACATGCTATTTGATCCAAAAAAAACTATTAATAATATTCAAAGAATAATAGTTTAATTAAAAAAAATTAAACTCCCAGGTCGAATATGATTATAGTTTCAATTAATTGGGATCACATTATAATTGAAAGATTTAGCTAAAATTTAACGGCCTGATAGGCGTCACCAAAAGGATTACATTGGAGAAAGCATTATAAATTTAAGAACAAATTAGATTATCTCCCCGAGTTATTAAGATATTTTGAATTTTACAAGCAATACTTGTAAACCGGCTTTCTTTGGAAGGACCTGAGATCAATAAAAGTTGATTGAACCTGGGCCCAATTCTCATCGCCAAAGGTCTACAGCTCAATAAGCCCATGGAATCATCGAGTAGAAGAGATTCGAACCCCAAACTAGGTACGTGGTCATGCCTCCTCCAATCCCATCTTGCGAGGCAACTTTCATGGACCACCGGGCACCAATATCCCTAGCGATTTCCGGCTTTTGCCTCTGCCTAATTGCAGCTCACATCTCCTTTTCTTTTAGCCACCTTTCCACTGGTCTAACTTCTCAGGAGACTGGGACGTTCTCCCAAGAGACTTTAATACCTTTAAGTTTCAAGAAACAATAAAAGAGACATGACATGCTAAAGCAATCTACTAGTTACAAAGCATGGCCAGAGCAATATGACAGCCGAACTTCATAATTAATAATAAATAAATAAAAAATGACAACCGAATTGAATTCATGATTCCCATCCAATTTAAGCAAAGAAACATACTCAAACAAACAAATTAAAGTCAAGCCAGCATCTACTATGTACAATCGGCATATTCAAGAGCATGATCGATCCCAATATTACAATGTGCATGCTAGCAATAATATAACGACATGGAAGAACTTGTTAGGTTTCAAGTCATTTCTTTGCCAAACGAGTTGTTCATCATGATAATCTTTTCAGTATAAAATTTAAAGAAAAGGGTTCTTTTCTGTTGCCCTTCCTTATTAAAAAAGGAATGTCTCCATCTACTTGTTTTCTTCCAATTCCCGAAATTCGATCAAGTTTTGGACTCTTCTTTTTTATGTGACGTGCCCATGAGATAATACTGTCCCTCTCTTGACTGACCGCTTTCATTAATATTTCCAGGTAATTAAACTTGATGATATCTTCTTATTTATTTATTTATTTATTTTGTTTTTGAATTAAATACCTAGTCATGATTTCCATCTCTAGAGGTAGGCATCAAACAGAATGTTCATGATTTCCTCTTCGTCTCAGAGGCAACAATTTCCATCTCTAGAGGTAGGCATCAAACAGAAGCGTCAGTGACCATCCGATCTTTATCAAGCATGTCACAATATTCGACATGGTCAAATAAATATGACACTACAAACTTAGAACTCACGCCCGTTGGATTGAATTGATCTTGCGTGGCACCACCTTGGCACGGACAGCGAGGCACGATCATCTTAAAGGTTATGCACACGTGGCCAAAACAGTGTGTGCGTGCGGGTCCATTCTCATGTGGATGCCATACCTTAGTCATGTGGCGTTGGTGTTAAGAAATAGTGATTGAAGCCAAGCAGATACATGCCTCCAAGGTGGTGTATTATTGCAGGTTAGGGGGTAAGAGAAAAGGAAAGGTTGGAGAAGATAAGATCCAACTAAGGTAGGGACTCATGAGAATGAAGTATGGCTGCAAGGGCTATGAACTTTCCTATTTACTTATCCAGTTTTTTATCTTGAAAACAAGGACATGGACCCAGTTTGTTCAAAGTCTTCGCCTAGCAAGAATTTGTGTGTGTGTGTGTGTGTGGGAAGAGTGGAAAATATGTCCCCGCCATCGCTTCCAATTGTTCTTTAAATTTGAGTATGTATTGTTGCTGATATACATGACCGCTCTTGATTTTACTGGGAAAACTTAATTTTTGCTATATATCTAGCTAGCTAGCTGGGAGGCTCCTTAACTGGCAGTCCCATGTTGTTGGATAAGGTGTTGAATAACCGATTATTCACTTACCTGAAACACTTTCTATAAAGGGATGTTGTATCTTTAATTAATTTTTATTTTTAATATTTTTCATGGTTGAGAAAAATTGTGCGATTCAAATCAACATATAGGTAAAAAATCATTTTAAACCCACTATTTGGTGACTGAGAAGGAAACAAAGGGGAGGAGATTATAGTTGTTAGTTTCTGTGTTGTTTTTTCCTCCTCCATTTTCGATCTCTCAGCAACTCTACAAACGCTATCATCAGCTTACAGGTAACTTGAAGCCGTCATATATATAATTTGAACCTAAAAGAAAACAAATTAATTAAACGCACGTAAATCCATAGTTATTACATTTGAGTTTTATTTTAGACAGTCAACAGTATATATTACTTTCGGATCGGCTTCCGTAAATAATTACATATATTCACTAATAAAAAAAATTTAATAGCGTTCACTGTTCATATGAACAGTTAACCGGCCGCCCAGTGTCAATGTTATGCCTTCCTTAGTTAAGGTCGCAGCCCAGGAAGCTAGCCATTTTCAGTTTGGTTTAGCCATCAGTCCAATGCTCATTTTAATTATTTTATAATAACTTCGTGCTGTAAAGTTGGTTGAAGCACGCGAGGATGAGTGTGTTTAGTAGTATGATTATAGTTATTTTTTAAATAATTTTTCGTATTAAAATATATATTAATGATATTTTTTATATTTTAAAAATTATTTTTGACAATAGCACATTAAAATAATTTGAAAATACTAAAAATATATTAATTTGAAATTAATAAAAAAATAAAAAAAATTTAAATTTTATCAAAAATACTTCTAAAACACAAAAACAAATAAGCTCAATAAATCTAAAATCTCGGGTTAAATTGTTGTAAGGCACGCTATTTGCTTGAAAGAACATAAACAAAATCATGAATTAGTAACTGTTTCCGATATCTAAAAAAAAATCTCAATTGTCTAGCTCTTTCGCTTTTCTTTTGGAGTGAAATATTTACAAAAATTTTATAAATAGGATCAATATTTATCTTTTTTCTTGTTTCTAATCAAATCTTTGAAAAGACTTAATTCATTCATGATTTATGTTTCATCCACCAAGGCTGTGCAATTTGGCTTTCAGTCAAATATTTTAACTGGTACTCTTCTTGAGATGTAGAATTTTGTGTTGATTAATAATTAATAACATGGTGGCACGTGCGCACGTGAATGCAAGAAAGTTGACAACGTTAAAAATAAAATATACAACTTAACACAAAACATGATGACGATGGACCATTTTGTGGGGTATGGTAATGAAAATGTCAAGATGATATGACTAGGCCAAACAGGAACTACATATGCGGTGCTGTCCTCGTGTGCGTGGCCTCATTCTCCTCTGTACACGGGGACCATGCTTCTAATTAATTTGGTACCTCGATAAATTTTTTATGTACAATCAAACCCCCCTGAAAAAAAAAAAAAACAAAACAAAACTTGTATGGATTAATCGGTAACAAAATATCATCCACGATTGACTATTTATGGAACTCTTCAAAAAAATTTCCTTATAAAAAAACCATGGAATTCTTCGAAAATTGGTTTCATTGTTTATTTACGCAGGCAGGCATCACAGGAAATATTTTAAAATCGACAAACCCTGTCATTATCATGCTTCATTTTAAAAAAGAAATCGCACGAAGAATTCAACTCAGTTAATTGGACGAGGTACACGGCTTTTGATGCACACTGATAAAAATCTGCAACTCAATAGTTTGCACGAAATGTTTGTCGAATAACCAGTTTGAAAATCTGGTGCAAGTGGGGATTGGACCGAAAATCAGCAATCTCCCACCCTTCCTTTTTCTTTTTTTCCTATCTATTTTTGTCGTAGAGTAATTAACTCTGGTGCAAGTGGGGATTGGACCAAAAATACACAAGCCGTGGTTGAAATAAGAATAAACACATGCAAACAAAACCTAATCAAGACATTGAGATTGAAGGGGAGAAAGGTCGTGATCGTTGCAGGGTAAACTGCAGACACGAGCCGGGGAAATGGACCTACAATAGCCGGGACCATCGAGCGGTGAATTGAGACCTTCTGAGAGGGACTGAGGGAAAGAATGGTTCGTTTTACAAATCATGTCATGACAACACAGCGTCTATACACCAATTTTTCTCATGGATGCATCTTGTCAAAGACCCCGTGTCCCCTCTAAATTGCACCACTTTTTTTCTTTTGAGCTTTCTGAATTCATCTTATCATGCAGGCTTGAATTTGGAAGAGAAACTGGGATGGAGGCTTTCTGGGCTTGTATGTGATTTTTGACCAACAGATGGATTCTTAATGGGTCTGATGTTTAGCTCATTCGTCCCTTTGTGAATGGGTTCAAAAATCCTGGTTTCACCAGACTGCCACAATGGCCCAACATTGTCTTTGCATGGCATTGCTCATGTGGCCATGTCACGTGTCTCTTCTTGCACTTTATAGCTTCAGTTTTCCCATCAAAATTCAGTGATTGGCCAAAAAATGATCACATGTAAAAGACAACATTTTCCATGTCTGGTATGCAGTAGATGGTCCCCAGAGGAGAGATTGGAGCGGCTAAAGGCAAGAGCCTTTCCTTTTCAAGTTATTTTTACCACTGAGTTAAAGGGGCTGCCACTCTTAATTTCACTCTTAGCACCAAGTTAAAAGGATGGAAGCTCGAGACGTAGGAAGAGGAGGCATGAGAGTGAGTGGCTGGGCTAATCTGTGGGGCCGAGGATATGTGGCTGCTATAAAGAAGAGGACCTGACACCATTATGTTTGATTTGAATCGAGGGTCCACAGTATAATAGCCGTAACCTTCTTTCTTTCTACTGCCTCAGCAATAGCACTGAACACAGCTCGCTGGAGTTTTCTTTTGGTCCCCTACTCATCATTACAGTCCACAGATACAGAAGAAGCATTTTTCATTTTTCCCATCACAAAAGAATAAGAAAACAAGTGACCCAATGAAAACTGGAAAGCACCGGTCATCGGTCGAGCTTCCCACTCGGTATTATAGCCCATGAAATCCTAGGTAGGTGCTGCTGCCTGGGCCTAGAAAAAGTAAAACTACTTAGCGTCTATCTTGAGCAAAGATTAACAGCACAAGTCTTCTACTTAGCCAATTTCTGGACAGATGGTTATGATTGGGCCATCAACCCGTATGAGAGCCCATTTGTTGTGTGTATTTTGGATGACAAATGGACCTGGACGTCATAACTAGCAGCCAGCTGGAAGCTCTTCCCACTTGTGGCAAAAGGTTAACATCCAGGCCCAATAAAATTTCCAGTCTAAAGGTTGCGAGTCTAATCATACAAGCATGTCTTAAGATAACTGGGTCAAGCCTAATCAATAGGCAATGGTTTCATAACCAGATGACGAAATGGAATCCCTAATTTCACTCAGGGACTTGATTCATAGTGGCCAAGACAAAATTGCGGTAGCTATTCCTGTAAGAGGCCTAAATGACTGGCCTAAAGATTACACAATTCTCTTGGTTCCATGAGATACTCGTCAAAATAGCTAAGCCATCGATCTCCAAACAATGACATTAATCTTTTACTATATATAAATTTATGTTCTTGGTTTATCCAACACTAAATTTCTTGACAAGGGAGAGAAATAAGCACCATCTTCTTCTTCACAACATGCCTTGGAATAACGAGTTCGGTGATGATACAGAAGGTGGCAAAAAAACAGAAAGTTCTGATGTGGATTCACTACCTGAAACTACTGTTCAAATAATCCAGAAGGTACTAAAAAAACTATTATCTCTACTTTTTTTTGTTCACTGTATAAACTTACAGTTACCATCTAGCTATACCAAAGAAAATTAAGAGTTATGTGACTAATAAGTCTCTTCTTATTGCCAGATAATAGCAGAGGTGATAGGGACATTTTTCTTGATTTTTATGGGTTGTGGATCTGTCGTGGTCAATCAGATGTATGGTTCTGTAACATTTCCAGGAGTTTGTGTGGTATGGGGTCTAGTTGTGATGGTGATGATTTACTCTGTTGGTCATATCTCTGGTGCACATTTCAATCCAGCAGTCACTGTTACTTTTGCCATCTTTAGACATTTTCCTTATAAACAGGTTGGTCTTCATTTATATTCATTGTTTCTTTGTACAGGTCGCTCATGCTGGCGGAGCACATCTCATCAGGAGAGGTGCTGATTATAAAGACTGATTAACTTCTTGATAAATGTGTTTTTTTCTTGTACTTGCAGGTACCTCTATACATTGTGGCACAATTACTTGGATCACTCCTTGCTAGCGGCACCTTAAGCCTTCTTTTTAGCGTGACAGGCGAGGCTTACTTTGGGACAATACCAGTTGGACCCGACATCCGTTCTTTTGTTACTGAAATAATCATATCGTTCCTTTTAATGTTTGTTATCTCTGGTGTTGCTACTGACAATAGAGCGGTTAGTTACTCTTAAGCATGCACGTTTTATTTTATTTTATTTATTATTGAAAAAAAAACATATCTTTTGTTTATTTTTATTACAGTAGCCTGGGATTGTTTAGGCTAACTTACATGTAGACCCTCCCTCTTGGTTGATTGCTTAAATCACAAGCAGCTCAAGAATGCCTTGCCTTGCATTCGAAAGAGATTGATTACTAATATCTAACAGAGTATGCGCAAAATGTGTACACATAAACTTTACATCTAGCAAACGAATATAATTTTAATTCTTCGATTCTCAACTCTTGCAGATTGGAGAATTAGCAGGAATTGCAGTTGGAATGACAATTATGTTGAACGTTTTCGTTGCTGGGTAATTCCCTTGCTAGCTGCAATCCAAGCTGCCAGTGTCTTATTGAATAGCAATTTTTTACGTGACTCTCTGTTTTTTTTTTTTTGTGTCCTTAAAATTGTGAATTACAGGCCTGTATCTGGGGCATCCATGAATCCTGCTAGGAGCTTGGGGCCTGCAATAGTGATGCGTCAATTCAAGGGTATCTGGGTTTACATTGTTGGCCCCCCCATTGGCACCATCCTAGGAGCGCTCTGCTACAATATAATTAGGTTCACTGATAAACCTCTCAGGGAAATAACCAAGACGGCTTCATTTCTAAAATCTAAGAATTGATTGTCGCCATCCCCACTTTCTTTTTAGCCCGGCTCATCCTACAAATTTGCGATGCAGCTTCTAGTTTCTACTTGTACGATCAGTGATAAGACCAGTACAGAGTAAGTAGATCTGTACTGGATAAAAAGAGAGAAAAATAAGAAGAAGCCTATATTAGAGAAATATGAATTGTTGGGAAACATAAATCCTGGTATAGGAATTTGTTTAGGCATTAGGCAATGTGGATGTAATTTCAATCCTCCAATATATTGCAGGTGATTCTATCCAAGCTTCAATTATACAATCTTTGTTTTTTTATTCCCGGGTCATGTCTCATGAGTTCAATGTCTATGATAGCTTTGAGCTGAGAGACATTCCATGTGGATTGCAGCCATTAAGTTTTGGATGTATACGGCAAATGTCGATCCAGAACGTTTGGTGGGGAAGAAAAAGAAATCGTGGAGGCATGGAAAATACTACTTCGCTTCTGTATTTAGTGTGTTGCCTTGGTTCTGTATCTGACGTTTTGATTATCTATTCCACAGAAATAACAACAACAACAACAAAAATATAAAAAAAAGCTCTACATATAAAAAATATTGTTAATTTATATGACACTGCAGAGATTTCATATGTTACGCTGCAATTATTATTGCTAATTTCAGTAAAGTGATGTAGGGCTGTTTGGGATGTGAAGCAAGACTAGTTAGAACAGGGGTAAATTGTGCATTGAGCAAACAAAATAAAAAAAACAGGGATAAATTGTATATAGCAGATAAAAAAAAATAGTGAATTTACATAGCAGAGAAAAAAAATTAATGAAATAACACACTTTTAGATGTTAAAATTTAGAACCCCAATGTTTAATTAAAAGTCACCTTTCTAAACACTTACAACAAGAAATGTCATAGTTTTAATTTTAATAAATATTGTGTTTAACAATCGTGACATCAATTAAATTCAAAATCAACTGGTTAATTGATTAGAAAATAATAATGAAAATTACAAAACTATCAGAGATAAAACCCATCAAGAAATGGCTTGCAAGGTCAATCTCAAGCACGCAAAATAAAATTTTAAGTTAACGGGGCGAACGACATGTCATCTATTCTAATTTCTCTTGAAAGAAATAAATGACGCGTCATCTGGATTCTCATATTCCGATTATTATGGCGGTTGAAAAAAAAGGTTCGTGTTTTTTATCCAGAAATCCATTTTCAACCTATTTGTTTACCCCAAAAATCTAGAAAACATCATAAAAATCTTGTTAAACCAATCCATGACTTAAAAAAGAAGAAAAAATACCTTAAAACCCGAAACCAAAAATCTTTCTGGGCTCATATATGTTTTTTAAGCACTTTCAATGTAAAAAAAAACAATTAGTTTGAACTCCTCTTATCATATGAAATCATTTGAGATAAAAATCGATCATTTTTGTGGCTGGAATAGACGTCAACAACAACTTTTTCTTTATGCACTGAAATTCAGCAAGTCCCCCTCTCTCCTCTCACCTAAAAAGAACAGGAAAAAAAAATAAAATTTGCTACGTAATTGAATTTTTGAAATTTAAAGGGATTGATTATCCAAGATCCAAAAAATATGGGTGATGAAAATAAACTTTAAAATAAATTTCAAAACCACTATCTATTTCCACGTAGTTTATCACTTTAGTACTCTTTCTATTCAATTCAACCTTCCCTAGAAAAAATTACAATTGAGTGCTGATTTGGGCTAAAAAGATTAAATTATACAAAATAAAAATTCAAGGATCAAGTTAATTTTTTTAAAAAAATATCGTTTCAATCCACGATATCTTCGAGATGATGAATAGTAATTACATTACAGTAAAAAAAATAATTGTTTTAGTATATGTTAATTTTTGTCAAATCTTATGCAAATATAACTGACTAATACTAAAACACGGGACATAGATTTATTTTTCTGAAAGGTTCTTTTTGTAGTATAATTTTAGAAATTCCATAATAAATAATTTATTTGAATTTTTGCTAGTATTTTCGGAGTTACACGTTGCTTGTCGTTTGCCACGCTTTGCTTGCTAAAAGTGTCCAATAATTAAGAGGGCTTGTATAATATCACTAAGGATCTAATCCATATTATTCAATCATAGTGAAGTTACTGCAATTCAATTAATTAATTTATTTATTTTAACTGAACCACTAAAAGGAGTAAATTGTATTACTAGGTTTGTTAATGTGATGCAAGGCTTATTTTAAGAGTATTTTTTAATTAAAAATATATTAAAATAATTATTTTTAGATTTTTGAATTTTTTTATAATAATATATTAAAATTATTAATAAAAAAACAATTTAAAAAACAAAACAGTGCCAAACGAGCACTTGGAATTTGAATTAAATTTACACTTGGTGGGTGGTTGAAGTGGACGCCATATGGAGATCCATCCAATCCCTCGTTTTCCAGCCATCCGATTTAATTCAACAGGATCAACGAGCCAGGGGCCTGCACGCGGTGCCATTAAACCAATCTTTAAGAGTGAGGTCCAGAGAAAAAAGGACCTTTTCATTGGATGCGCGCGTCAACGTTATCCCCAAAGGACAGTGTAAAGTCTTGCACGCATTCACGAGTCTCGCCACACTCATTCATGGAGAGAGACCACATGGAGTCACGTGAAACTCACGTACATTCTCTACAAGAACATCACGTTTCAATGTATACTAAGGATTCATCACCTCGTCACATGGCCGTGTCAAAATGTGAATCTTTAAATTAAAGTATGAGCACGGTATAAATAATACTCACCGGCGGCCGGCCCCGCCGCCTCCCTTACCGTGCAAATCTCAAAACTCTAGTAAAACCACCTCGCCTCATGATTTTGTATCATTTGTTATATAGATTGTGGTTTGTGATATTATTATTGACGAGGTCATGCATAATTCTTCTATATGCAACTGTAGTCCTCGGTAATAAACAATTTCAAGTGTAGATGAGAAAAACATGTTGGGGTCGGGAATTAAGCGTGGTAGATCTGATTACTGATTGTTTGTCTTTTTCTCTAGAAAGGAGAGGAGAGGAGACCTTTTCCATGGAGACACGCGTATTCTTGACGTCCAATGTTCATTGCCAGGCGGTACTTCCAACATGAGAGTCTGTACGTTCTTCGAGGAGCTGCATGCGCGCAGCTTGGCTGACCTTCCATTCCTCCTTCCCAACAACATATGGCAGTCAAGATGTTCGGCTGAACGGGATTGTCTGTCCTTCGACGGGAATTGTTATGCGCAATAACCCTTCGAATCCTAAATTATCTAAAGAGGCGTGTAACCGGAGGAAGCAATTTGTCTTTGTGTTTTAAAAAAAAAATTGAAAAAATTATATTTTTTGATTTAAAATTATTTTTTATATTTTAAAATTATTTGGTAGTGCTAATGTAAAAAATAAATTTTAAAAATATATTATTCTGGTATATTTATAAACAAAAAAAACTTTCAAAATTAACTGATATTAATTCTCAAAATACCATTCATTTCACCAAGATCTACAGCAAGTTGGGAAGAGATTTAAATCAAATTTTTTACCACGCCAAAACAAATAAAAAGTCTAAAAAGCACTGGAGTACTTAGTTTATTTTGTTTTTTACGTTTAAGGTATGGAGCTATTTTTATTACGCAGATAATATTAAAAAAACAAAAAAATCTTCTAGACAAAATGTATATATTTTTTGTTTTTAAAGACATTCAGGTCATTTCATTATAAAAAAAAAATATTAATAATTTATCTCCAATTAATTTTATATTTCCCCATAAATCTTCAGGAAAAAAGATTTTACCTCTTATCCTAGATGCATTCAGTTTTTTTTAAGAAGGAATTATTTTATTGTTTAAATCACTGTGTCTTGAGCTAGAGTGTTTCACTTTATTTTTTAAATTACATGATTTTATTGATTCAATCACGTGTCTTGGGTCCCTCGTTCCTGACTTTGATGATCAGGATCAAACGTGATAGTATCGACCATGAGGAGATCTGAACTCGGTTTACAAGGTCATGGGCGGCCCGGTACCATCCATGTGCCGGTACCCGCGACACATGCACGGACCATGCACGTGCAATAATAGAATTCAGGATTTGTCCCTATTAGTAGTTGTAGATTACTGGTTTCCCGCCTCCGGTCCAGAAGGTTAACGCAAAATAATTAGATCCATGGGCCCCTTAATCAAACGGCTCCAATCATTGCATCAATCCATGGCTCCATCATTCGTCTAAAAGTTTTAGGGTCCCACCCTAGAACACAATGTCAGATCCACCACTTTTGGGTGGTTCGCTCTTTTTTTAATCTTATTCAGTGGTGAGATCAGTGAAAGTCTCCTGTGAAAATTATGGTCTTCTTTGAATTATTACGGGTTAAAGGTGTGTGAGGTTGTACTTCAATCAGTACTTTAAATTTTTGGGTAACTTTTGATATTAAAGTTAGTTTAGGTAGGAGAAAATAGTTACAAAAAATATTCAGGTCTCAGTAGAAGTGAAAATAAATTCTTTGTTTTTTTATTTATTTTTTTTTACAGGAAGAGAAGATGATCTTTGAGGTTCAAGACTATTTATATATTATTGACCTCGTATAGATGTGTACCGTAGAATGATAAATGTGGGTGTCACCTATGGTTATACAAACATTATTATAACGTTACACATTACCGTTGGATTGTTTTTTATTTATTTATTTTGTT
>Ga0325414_1004823_pt1 | contig 14160 bp, 19 predicted proteins | sample PopdelMetagenome_8_FD_206183 | JGI IMG/M metagenome (GOLD analysis project Ga0325414, IMG submission 206183) | Populus deltoides microbial communities from Bellville, Georgia, United States - Leaf-PdKOR-R3 | ecosystem: Host-associated > Plants > Phyllosphere > Phylloplane/Leaf | place: USA...
TGAGCTTAACCCATTAACTAGTTTTGATCACATGATTCAAGACAGTAGCTAGAGACTGAAGCAAGGCAAGTTGAGAGATGGATCTCTATGCAAGGAAAAAAAATTGATCCGTTTTAGGGAAATCTCATAAAGATCCTACCTTTCTACTTTCTAGCTATACCATTGATTCTCATGTTGGAAGAAATGATGGCTTTTATACGTGTATGAATGGTAATATGGTAAAATGATTAAAAAAAATAGTATCTATTAGTAATTTTCAAATTTCAGAATTTAATAAATTCCGTCACTTCAAAATTTTAATTCAAAACAAAAGAATTCTGTCACTAAATCAAATCAATTCAAGAATCTGTTACTTAAAAATCAATTCATTCAATTCTTAAAACAATTGGTTCCAAGAAAAAGCTGAATACCCATTTTCTTGGGCTAGAATATCTTAGCCCATAATTCCTAGCAAGAGATGCCCAGTATTTCGGGCCCGTTTCTTTTTGCCCTGTCGGAAGCACAGATAGATTAGTCCTAATTTTGTTGATTGTTGAGAAATAATTATAAATATACCCAAGGTTCAGTAGGGTGTTTTGGATTGTTGATATGGTTATTTTTTAAAGTATTTTTAAATATTAAAATAATATTTTTTATTTTTTAAAATTTATTTTTAACCTCGTATATCTAAAAATATAAATTTTAAATAATGTTTTTTAAAAATTCTAGCAAAGCTCTGTTCGGTCCACCCTCCAAGATGGTGGCGACATATCCGGTTTTGTTTTCCATTCTCAGAGTCAAATACTCAAATGTCGGTCTATATATCTGTTTTTGTTTTCTTTTTATTTTATTTTATATATACTACATATAAATTAGTTTATTATCTGGGGCCTTGACAAGCTTCTCAGCCCGTGAACCTTTGCAACGATGCACCTGAATATGCTCATGTTAATTATAATCGGGAAAGCATCCACGATCCAATCCATCTTCCCTCTCTTTCGTGAACGCGTTATGTGCTATAAATAGCTTCTTCTCAACACGGCACCGGCTAGGGCTAGGCATTGCCAGATGTGGTGGTTCTGTATTACTTGACTCGCCGTAACTTTTTAATCTGGTTAATGTATTTGAAAATTTGAGTCCAATTAAGCCAGCATGAAGACCAGTTCTACATTGCTAGAGTGGCCTCTCAGAACCTTGCTACAGACCAAAGATTTATGTTTTCTTTATCAAAAATAGAAAATGCTGAAAAGTTCAAAAAAAAAAAAAAGATTCAATGTCACTGCTTGAATAGCTCGTACGGCGTTTTCCTATCGCTCCCAGAGGTTACCTTGTCATTTTAGACGAGGAAACAGGATTTTGTGCCCCCAATCCACGTCATGAGCATGATGACTCTACCCGTAAACAACACTCATAAAAACTCAGGAGCAAGTAATCGTACGTACGTGGTCCAGCCCTGGCCAGCCTTGTGCGGTTGTGCCCTTGCGGTGGTCCGAACCTGGGTCCAGCCTCTAATACCCCCATGTGTCAGGCTAACTAGTTAGAATACAAAACCACATGATGCACAATTTTATTGATTGCCTCTGGTCATTATGATCCAAGCATATGTAGATAAACAAATTTAAGTGTCATTTGTTCAGTAGTTGGACTATCAATTATTCTTGTCGTAAAAATAATAATAAAAATTTAATTTTTTTAAAAAATATTTTTAAAACACAAAAAAAACAATTTCTTTTTGCTAATCCCAACGAAAAAAATAATTTAAAATAATGTCTCATAATCAAGGAACAATATTAGTCATCTCTATCTCGCACAAACAAAACGATAGAAAGATCCCACCTCCTAACACTGATCAAATTAATACCTCGAGCATTTACAGGATGGTTAATTCGATCGTCTTAAGGCATCTCTATCTTCTTAAAACATTTTCAAATGGATTATACGTAGAAACCAGAAAATTAAGATTTTGCAATGCATCAGGAGGCCAGGTCGCTGTATCTTGCGAGAGCAGTTTTAAATAAATAATGTCAGGTCTCATAATTGATATTACAGAACCTGCAAGAAGAGGGTTTCCACTCTCCATACATTAATGGCCGCTATGCAGCTCAAGATAAATCATGCTCAATGAAGATCATAAATCATTTTCAACCAGTTCGAAGAATCTTAATCATACCCCTCGATCCCCCAACTTCAGTGCTTATCTTCGAAGCCATGATTCCCCATGATATGCTACCTTTTGATATATATATATATATAGTCTCATCATCTAGATCATGCTTCATGCAGTATACAATATTATAGGTGAATGTATCTTGTAATTCACTCTCTCCTCGGCCTTTTCTTTTCTTTATGTCTGGATTCCTTGGTTGTTATACTGCTGCAAACATAAGTGATCAAACTGAAGCTGGTCCACTTGGCAAACATGTAAAAATACTATGAGACAATCATTTGTCATCACACAATTATCAACATCTCTTCTCAACATATATGGCTGAATGATTGAAGTGTGTGAAACTGTGCACAGACACACACACGCACACAGCTGGATATACGCACAAGTGCAGACGTACGTGGTTTTTTATGCACATTGCGTTGTTTTTTTTTCAAGTGAGCTGCCCTGTGCTTGCCGGAACTGAACTATTTCAGGATTTAAGAGGACCTCTTTAATTTACACAACATCTCTACTCAACATGTAAAATTGTTTTTTTCAAGTGGACATTTGGGGTAAGAATGGATATAGAAATGGACTTACTATGTTATAAAATATTTATTTTGGGAATTAGCATTTTTAACATTGTTTTGGGATTTAATGTGCATGTGCTATCCATCCAAAATACTATAGAAATAGCTAGGTACATGGAATTATTTAGACAAATTAAAGGCAATACCTTTAATTAGTTCTTATTACAATCTATAGATACCAGCATTTCAACCAAAAGTATTTACGGTAGATAATAGCTCTAGGCTAAGACATAAGTACCCACGTTAAATTAATTTCCAATAAATAAATGAAAAACCAAAAATTTATTTCTTTAAAAAATATTATTCAATTCTAGGCAAGACACCAACTCAATAATTTCCTGTCCTACGCTCTGGCAAAACTGAGCGCAGAAACAATGTATGACAAATAAAGAATGGTGCCCTACCATTGACAAATTCACATGATAAACAGATAATATATCCAGATTCTTGAAATTAATCAAATATAAACTTAGGAATGTGCTCAGCAATGTCCACGGACACATGCAACCGCAGCACTTGGAATCGATCGATCAATCAAATGGGGATGCTCTGACCAGTTTATTTATTTTGGGGAATCCTGTACTAATATATAGAATCGATCGTTCATCTGTAAAAAATTCGAATTTTCTTCTACTTATATTATATTAAATAAAAAGTAAATTATACGGGCAGATAAGAAATCACTGCTATACGTCATTGGTTGTGGAGGGGTGTTTAGAGCTCATTTGGGGAGAAGAGAAGACGAAGTCCAAACTCGAATGCAATCCTATCAGGAACAAGACAAACAAAATCCAGTGTTACTGAATCGCGCGCCGCAGACACATTTTTTATTCTCTCGTAGCCCGTTTAAAATAGTCAAAATGTTATTTTTTTTATTTACAAATATATTAAAATAATATATATTTTTTTAATTAAAGTTTATTTATAAAACGGGGCATAGCCCGCATTTCGTTCATTTATAAATGTTTCGGCCTTGATTGTCATCTTTAATTGAAAACACGTATGATCACCGATACGCACGCGCTTTCTTCTCTTCTCTTCTAAATTAGCTAGCTCCCACTTACCAAGCCAAGACTCCATCAAGCTCTCCTCTCTCTCTCTCTCTCTCTCTATCCATCCGTCTGTCTGTCTATCTATATATATTTGTCTTCTTTATCTCCCAAGTGGGTTTTTGACACATTTGTAACCAAGAATTATTTTTAGAAGCTGTTGACTGTCTTAATGACGGGTGGATGGTGGAGATTGAACCGGGTGAAGCTTCGCATGGAGGTTTTGATGCTGGTTCTGTTGTTATTTCATCAAAGTTTTAGCTTTTGCTGGTCTCTAAACACAGAGGGTGAGTTATGCTATGTTTTATCTTCACATGGCTGGGAGATTTTGTTTTGCATGTCCTTACAACTTAGTTAAAAGTTGGTGTTCCTTTATATAGTAACGTGAAAGTGTTTGAAAATGGTGCAGGTTTGGCTTTGTTGAGATTTAGAGAGAGAGTGGAGACAGACCCATTTAGAGTTTTATCGAATTGGATTGAGAAAGATGGAGATATTGATCCTTGTTCTTGGTTCGGTGTCGAATGCTCTGATGGCAAAGTTGTGATCTTGTAAGTAATTCATCCTCTTGTTTCTGTTGGATAAAAAAAATAAAAATAATAACAAGAGGTCGTCAAATAGTAAGTAATCAAACATTCTTCTTCTACAGGAGTTTATCTTTATCTTTTGTGTCTGTCAGTTAATTAAATCTGTGATCTTGGATAGCCCATTTAGTTGAATCAAAGATCCAATGTGTTTAGAGATGGTAGATTATTACTAGTACAGATTTCTTTCTCTATCTCTGTTGAATAGTAAGTTTGCAAAAGCTTTTTGTAAGCTAGAATATAATGTGAATATTACTGGAAATGTAAAATGCTCGTGAAGAACATTAACGTTAACCAACTAACTCTGAAGTCACTTGTTGACTTTTATTAGATCAAGATCCAAACTTGAGCTTTCATATTCAATTTAAATGCTAGATGGACTTAAGGTGAAGGAATAAACAGTGCATGTTGTTGCCGGCCTTTGTACTTTTCGGTGCAGAATCTAAGCAGCACTTAGAAGTGATCAGATAACAAACTATTTAATGCAGCATGTGTGATGTCCCTTTAGTAGATAGTTCATAATAATGCGGGCCTCCAAGGGGCAATCCCAGCATTTTTTCCTTCTTTTTGCTATTTTATCATGTCATCTTTATTTTTCGTTTTCACTTGTTCATATGCTATATGTTACCTGTTTTATCCGATGATTATTTGATGTAATCATGTAGTTTATCTATCATCTTCTAGCATGTATCAAACATTCCGTTATTTATCTTTTTAGTTGCAATAAAAGATTTGTTTTTATTTATTTTTTCTATTTTCTTAAAGTCATAAGTGTTCAACTTGTAGGCATCTGACAAATCTCTGTCTTGGAGGAACACTGACACCTCAACTTGGAAGGCTAGCTTACTTAAAATCAATGTAAGCTTAAACCACAGCCTGGATTTGATTTTTGGAAACCATTTTACAGAGTTTATCTAATTCACATTTTCCATACAGCAATCTACGCAACAATTCTTTCTACGGAAACATTCCTAGAGAGATTGGAGAATTGAAGGAGCTGGAGGCGTTGGACTTGGGATATAATAACTTTAGTGGACCATTTCCTTCGAAATTTGCAAATAATCTATCACTGACTACCCTGTACGTTAATTCATTGTAGCTGATTATATTCTCCAGTATTTTCCTCTTAAGCTTGAGTGGTTTGACTAAATCATCTCTGATTCTTATTCCAGCTTGCTTGACAATAACAAGTTTCTTGATAGCGTATCTCCTGAACTAAATGAGCTTATGGTGCTTTCTGAAGTTCAGGCAGATGAAAATCAGTTACGAGCTTCTTGTTGCTGCAGAGATTTTACTTGGTAAGCAAGTACCATTAATGTTATTCCTACAAATTGATCTTTGGTGCAGCCACTTTAGAGATGTCAAAGCAGAAGAAGTTGGAGAGTAGGGGGTGACTGGTGAGAGGGGAGGTGGTTATGGTTCACGACTTTGGAAATAATAACTTGAAGAAAAAGAAGGAAAAGCTAAAAGCAACTCATAGGAGAATGCTATGGCCACAAAATCCAGATCAAATAAACTCACAATCAAAATTTAAAACTCAGCTTTTGATTTATGCTGCCATCCCCCAAATTTGCAAATGCAAACAGAGGACCTCCTGGTGTATGTGAGGCAAAACATGAAGCAACTTTTCGTGCCTTAAAATTTTGCCTGGTGTCAGCTATTTTTGTCATGAAATCTACTCCTTGATTGGGTTATGCTAACATGGTTAAGTACTTTCAGTTCTCAACTTAAACTAATTTCCCACCAGCTTCCTGACAGCACCTCTTCTATTTGTTAGGAACATTGTTCATTCTGGAAATATAGCTCATCGGATGCTGCTGCAGGTGGCTGCTGCTCCAAATCCACCCATAGCAAACAATCGTCATAAAGCACATCAAAGTGGTTCTGAAGCATCGCCTTCACCGTCTTTATTTCCTCAAGGATCTCAATTATCACCATCACTGGCACCCTCAGACTCACCATTTTTATCACCATCACCATCATTTTCCCCATCACCATCTCCTTCAGAGTCTCCGTCATTTTCTCCAGCAGAATACTCCTCCACTTTTCCTTTCCCCCCTTCCCCCTCACCCATGATCGCACCAACTCCAGCTTCACCTGCTCCAGAAAATCCACCTAGTGTCTTTATTGTACCACCACAGCGTGATTGGATGTCAATGGTCCCTGCTCCAAGTCCAAATCATTTGGGACAATCAAAGTCAAAACATCACACTGCTCTCATTGCTGGTGTTATTGCTGGCTCTATGTTCGCTTTGATTTCAGCCATTGGCATTTTCTTCTTCAGAAGCAGCAAGGTAGTCACTGTCAGACCTTGGGCCACAGGCCTAAGTGGGCAGCTACAAAACGCATTTGTAACAGGTCAATCTTCCTTTTCATATGGATCACGCATGTGTGCCCGCACACCCGTGTGCACACACACAACAACCTGAAACCTCCAAGCATAGAGGCATAAAATTTCTGGATTAACATTGCTCCTTAAGAACTGCTCTATCATCTATTGCTTCCACTAATATACAAGCATAGATTTTGATTCGATGTTGTCTTTCCTCACTTTTGGTATTGTGTCTTTCAGGTGTGCCAAAACTCAAGAGATCAGAACTTGAAGCTGCTTGTGAAGATTTCAGTAACATAATTGGCTCCTTTTCAGATGGCACGGCATACAAGGGGACACTATCAAGTGGCGTTGAAATTGCTGTGATGTCTACTGCAGTAAGATCTCATGAAGACTGGTTGAAGAATTTAGAAGCACAATTCAGAAAGAAGGTACTTGAAATTGAAATTTGCTAAGCTTCATCCATTTAATCTGGGCGCCCCTAAATGCTACGTTTGCTAATTTTTTCAGATTGACACATTGTCAAAAATGAACCACAAGAATTTTGTGAACCTTATTGGATTTTGTGAAGAAAATGAGCCTTTCACAAGAATGATGGTTTTCGAATATGCTCCAAATGGAACTCTCTTTGAACATCTGCATAGTAAGTACATTATGTTTTTAATGCCCTTTCTGATACGTGCTCCATTCCCATATGAATTGGTCAAGTGATTGTAGTTACATTCTGCTGGATCATCAAATTAATATGGCATTTTATAGGACTGCGCTCATCATATCTGTGAAGAAAAAATCAATACCGGCTCTTGTTCAATCTATGAAAAATAGTGTTGATTTTGTTTTCTTTCATAGAGCTGAAATATGCATCTCAAAAGAAGAATTGGATTGTTCTTATCCATTTGGTACCCTCTCGGAACTGCAAATCATATTCGTATCCTTATATTTTTCTGCAGCTCTATACAGGCAGCTGATCTACTTCATTAAGTAGACCGCATAATACACCATACCATTTATATGTCGTTGAAATTGCAGTGACTGAACCTATATAACTGTTTTATGGTATAGATGACTATTGAATTCTTGATTTCTTGTAGTAAAAGAAGCTGAACACTTGGACTGGGGAATGAGATTACGAATAGCAATGGGCATGGCATATTGCCTCGAATACATGCATCAACTAACTCCACCTATAGCCCATAAACACCTGCAGTCATCGACAATATATCTGACTGAAGACTATGCAGCTAAAATATCAGATTTCAGTTTTGGGAATGATGCAACAGCAGCAAAGATTGGATCAGCATCCATGGAGCTTTTAGAATACCAAACATCAGATCCAGAGGGCAATATTTACAGTTTTGGGGTAATTTTGTTTGAAATGATAACTGGCAGGATCCCATATGCAGTGGACAATGGCTCTCTTGCCGACTGGGCATCAGACTATCTGAGAGGAGAGCGATCCTTAAAAGAAATAGTGGATCCAACTCTAAAATCTTTCCAAGAGAATGAGCTCGAGAAACTGTCCGAAGTAATAAGAAATTGCATCCATCCTGATCCAAAACAGAGACCAACGATGAAAGAGATTGCCTCTAAGTTAAAAGAGATCACAGCAATGGAACCTGATGGAGCAACACCAAAATTATCACCCCTTTGGTGGGCTGAACTTGAAATTATGTCTACAGAAGGAAGTTGAGAAGTTAACTTAAGTCTGAAATATGGATTTAAGTGTTCTTTTCATGTTCCTTTAACTATTGTTTTCCCTGATTCTCTTGCTGATCTCTCAGAAGCAGTTGTTTATAGGGTAGGTAATGCTTGTATCTAATGTAACGTAGAGTATGATGTTTGTATATTACTGAGGAAGGGAGACCTCTGGTCTGTCCATTGCTTTGTTCTTTTGCCACTGCCGAAAGTTGGCTGTATAAAATTCAAGTATCTGAAGTATACTTGCAAGATGAATAAATGGTCAGTTTTTTTAATATTACCAGTTTCCAGTACTCCGGGATGAAAAGATTTGAGTCAAAGTCCACTGCTATATTCTTCAAACACTTATCACCCTTTCTTTATGACACTATGCGTTTCTTGTTAGGGGGTGGTGGGGAGCTTAGAGCAATCTCAGCCCCCAGGATCTCTCAATGAAAACACAACCCAATTCCTTTTAATTACTGCATACGATCTCACTCAGCCAAAATGCAAGGTAAGCATGGGAAAATAAAAGAGAAGAGAATAAATGAGGTGAAAACAAAAGCAGAGGCCAGAAAGTGGTCAGCTGAAGAAATGCAATGACTACAAGAGTAGTTAACGCGATACCATCACCTTTTCTATCTGTAATATAAAGAAACACATGATACAACAAAAGAGATTTAAATTCCTTCCTGACTTTTGTTCTTGTACATGACGAGCTCAAGAGGGGGCCAAAAAATGCCGTTTCAGACGAGATACAAATTGTGAAACCTATACCATTCTAGAGAAACAATGGCAAGAAGTTGCAGCAAAACCCTTTCGGCCTCAATCCCATTCCGCTTTCTGATCATGTGGCCATGGCTGTACATAACTATCTGCTAGTGACATTGTCCATGGGCCGTTGGCAACACGCTTTTCTAGTTCCATCATCAATACCATAAAGATATATCATATATGTACAAATGAGCTTATTATTGCTCCTTGACGCGGTCTGTCCTTCTCATTGATGGGATGAATTTGTCCCGGGATGCCTGATAGACCATGATTTCCAATAATAATAAAAATGATCGGCATGGCTGTCCCCCTTGATTATTGTTGAAGTCCCCGTTCTACATCAATGACATTGGTGTAACTTAAATGCTTCTTGTAGCTTGGTCCTGTGTTCTATTGTACAGATTAAGTGTGTCCGTGTGGTTGTGGTCCAGGCAGAGAGCTGCCTCACAATCTTGACGAGCAGAGGTTTTGTCTCCCATTGATTCATAAAATGCCGCTCGAAGATGGAGCATTTGCAACTCAGGCTTGAAAGCTATGGCCTTAGTAAGCTCTTCTAAAGCTTCAGTTTCCTTTTGGTCATCCATTAGCACTGGGAATAAGAGATTCTTCATGTCAGTAGAAGTTTAGATTTTACAGGTAATAATTGTGTTCAAGCAAAGGGAAGAAAGATGAAGTGAATGGAATGACATTGGAATAACCGTAAGAACTTTTGAGGAGTTGCATAGAAAGGAGGCAGAATTTCCAAAGCGGAGTGGTGATGATTACCTGCTGCTCTGTATCTGTATGGGTATGTTCTTAGAGGATCCAGTTGTGTTGCCATATTAAGGTCATCTTTTGCCTTCTCACGGTCACAGTATTCTGATCGTTTCTCATATGCTGATGCACTACTATGTGCCTTCTCTATTAACTTGGTCATCTCATCAAATGCAGCTTTTCGTTGATTTTTTAAATGATAGACACGCGCTAGACCTTGATGGGCTCTTGTATGTTTGATGTTAAGGGCATTCATGTAGCAGTCTGCAGCCTGATCCAGCTTACCACAATCCACATAAATACTTCCTAAATTATTCAATGCCTGCAAAATGCCAACACTCATATAAAACAAGGACATCGAGCACAGATGGCCATAAGAGAAACATACTGATATAGTCACTACTCACTTGTCCTTTCCTAAGACCATCTGAAGGGCATCTAAGAGCTTCCTCCAGAAGTTGGATGACAGTAGATGAAGATTCAGGATCCAGATTCGTATCAGCTAATGTATATGCCATAAGGAAGAAAGCTTCAAATGACCTTTGGATCGAAATGGATTTCTCAGCCCTAGAGAGAGCTTCTTCACGATGGCCAGAGTCGAATAAAAGCCATCCTTCATATATCAGCCTTTCGTGCACAGAACTGGTATGGTTTCTAGCCAACCGCAAACAGCGCATTGCAGCCTTCTGACAATTTAACCTGGTGCATTGAGGTATCCATTATATTTCATGCTATTGAATATAACAAGGCCAGACAGCTACAAGACAAGACCAAATTCGTTATAATACATGGACAGGAAAAACACCTTCCTTGTTTCAGAAGTGCATAAGAAGTATAATCATGGACAAAAAAAATGATGAGCTGATTTAGTATCATTATATCAGTTTAAGAAAAAATAAATATAGGATCACTTTATTTTTTACAACATTCGTGGAGTGAATTGGATGAGTTTATAAGATAACATGTACGAAGGATTGTGTTTTCGGCTTGGATACTAGTATATTATCTTGATGGAAAGATAAACAAGATTGCTGCACAAAAACATCCAAGGGATGACAGGTTTCCAAAGATTGCAGACACCGATTTAGATGTCAAACTTGATGATTATTCTGCATAAATAGTACAGCTGCACGAGCAAAATAAAAAATTGTTCCATCACAAAACTTACCGCAAAAGAAGCAAAGATTGCCGAAACCACAGTAGGCTCTTTGCAGGATCATTTGACAGCATCTGATGTAAGACAGCCAGAGAGCCAATGTCATCGACAGAAGACCATCGTTCATAAAGTTGCATCCAGCAGTCGGCCAGACTCCATAGCCGAATGCGATGGCTGAGAAGCTCAACCAAGTGATCTCCACTCACCCTCCCATGAAACATCATGTACTTTGGTTCCAAGGTTAGCAGTGCTCGAATATCTCTCAAAGCACTTTCAAAATCCTCAAGAGCAATGAAGAACCACGCTCGCAACTCAAGACAATCAGGTGAGAGCTTGAAGCCGATAATTTTATCAATCTCTGTGATAGCTGCTCTAATCTGCTTCTCTTCCACCTTCATAACAGCTCTGAATTTGTATGGAAATGAAAGGGTTGGATCCAGTTCAGTTGCAGTATTCATATCCCTTATCTTCTCCTGTCCAACACCATACAGAGATCGCTCTTGGTACATCCACCCAACTGGTTTATGCTTGAAAATAAGAGAGTTCATCAACCTAAATGCCGAATATTGTTGCCCTTGTTTGTACTTGGTCCTTGCAACACCTGCTAATGAATAAACGTGACCTGCCTCGACAGCTGCCTCAAAATAGAATTGGGCACCCTTGTACTCTTTTCTCTCGAGCATTACGCAACCCAGTTGATGCAAAGCAAGTGCCTTCTGCCACTTTTCTGTTGCAAACTCTTCCAACCCCTCCAATAACATCACTGCTGCGTTTGATGCCATATTCTCCTCCATGGCAACCTGGCTCAGGAAATAATAGAGCAAGAAGGAAGCATGCCCCAGCATGGCCAATCTCTCCCTTGCCTCTGAATTACAAAAAACACTCATCACTTTGTGGTTATACAAAGAATTTGGGAGCTCTCTTAGAAACACCTGCAAACAAGAGGCTACGAGAAGATTTGCCCTTTCCTCCAAGCCATGATCGATAAGAATCAAAGCATCCTCAGTCCCACAGACCAATGAAGCCAAATGAGCATCACAAACACACTTCAACTCCTCACAACAAAACCTGTTTGCAAAAGAAAGCAACTCCAAAACAATCTCAGGGCAAAATAAATCAACTCTCCCAGTCCTACTGTACACTTGCACAGATCTCATCCCCTTGACAGATATCCCAATCTTTGAAAAATCAATCTTATCTCTTCTTGACTCGACAAAGCTACCATATAGCATTGCCTTAAATGGGCTCGAAAGAGAAGCAATTTTGAATCTAACACAATGAACCAACTCATCACCAATGCAAAATGAAACATCACTATCCTCCTCCAAACTGGAGCCTTCATTTCCCATCAATATTTGATTATCAACCGCCTCAAGATTATCTTGACCGCATTGGCAATGATCATAAATCGAATTGGGATCGTATCCAGAAACCAAAGCAGCCATAGGACATTCAAGGATGTACCCACTACAATCCTTTGATGACACACCAATGAACTCGTCTTCTCTCCTCTCAAACCTTAACCAGGCAGAAAGCACTACCTTTGAGTGCACATCAATAGCATATTGCCTTGCTGCGCAAAGGCATCTTCTAAGCAACTTAGGATCACCTAATCCTCGCAAAATCGAAAACTGCTCGATGCATAATAATGATTTATCGGTTTGCGAGCAGGTCTTTAGGCGTCTATAAATTTCAGCTAAAGATTCCACATAGTCTACAGGTTTCAAGTAAGAGTCTATAGAAGGTTCAAGGAGCTCAGTTGTTGGGAGTCCACAAGGGAGCAAAGCTTGAGCTACTGAGCCAGTGTTTGTAAATTTACATTTCGAAAGTTTGCCTCTTGAACAGGGGTTACTATCTTGGGGGCTTAAAGCATGGACTTGGGTGCTTTTGAATCTATCAAGGAGCTTAAAACCATGCATTTTTTACTCTATATCTATCTATCCATCTAGAACATCATGAGATTCGCAAAGTTTTGATGAATAAAGATAAACAGTTAATGCACAAAGAAAGGACGAATTTAACGAGAAAATATTTGTAAACGTTATATAATTAATACCTCTAGACTGCAGAGTGGAAACAACTCCAAAGTAGAAAAACCAGAGAGGGGCGACAGAGACAGGCCGTTAGGCTAAAAATGGTGTTTGGTTCTTGAGAAAAAAGGAGGAGAGTTTTGGGATTCTAGACTTCGGACATGTTATCCTTTTCTTTTATGGAATAGATTCCTGTGAGAGTTGTGTGTGTCCTTTCTCTCTTTCTATCTCTCTCACCGGATATACAGTTGCAGTAGGCCCCTCTTCGACTGTTTTGGTGACCTGAAAGTTTTTGGTTGATTTGGTGGCTCCCTCCAGTGCTAATGAGTTTCTGCTCTGCACTCAACAACCACTCCATCTTTGCCACATCAATATCAATGTCAACGGTCAACGCTAGAGGGGAAGGGTATTTTAGGTTAATCAAGCTGTTTTTTCTTCCATTTGTGATTGCGGATTTTATTAGCAGCCCCAAATTTGTCTGCTAAGCAAAGGCGTGGAGCTTTGGAGTAAATCTTATGAATCAATAATAATAATAATAATAATAATAATAAAGGAGGTTCTTGCGTCAAATCAATACCAAACAGATCCACATCTTTATCAGCTCCCCCCCCCCCCCCAGGGAAACATCAATTTCAAATTGGACTTTTAAACTTAATTTATTATCAATTAAGTCCTTAATAAAATTAATTTAACTCATTAAAAGTATAATCAAGACCTTGCTCCTAATTAAATCTTTTAATTTGATCCAGGTTAATCCTTAAACATAATTAAATAGGATTCATTTTGAAGATTTTCTCTCCTTGATTTTGAGTGATCATCCAGCATTAACCTAATGCCCCCATTAAAGGTTATTTTAGAGACTTGATGAAAAGAATAATCAACGGAACTGGATCTGCTGATGGATTACAGTCACATGAACAAATCACACTTGCGCTCCAAGAACATTGTTGTTGCAAGCAAACATCACCATTCATTAAAGATGATGTTATTTGATGACAGAAACCAGAATTTAAAATCATAATTGATAATTATGAACTTCCAGCACCCTCCTTCCTTGATAAGTTTGTTTACACGTTCAAATAATTATTTA
>Ga0325414_1004825_pt1 | contig 14155 bp, 9 predicted proteins | sample PopdelMetagenome_8_FD_206183 | JGI IMG/M metagenome (GOLD analysis project Ga0325414, IMG submission 206183) | Populus deltoides microbial communities from Bellville, Georgia, United States - Leaf-PdKOR-R3 | ecosystem: Host-associated > Plants > Phyllosphere > Phylloplane/Leaf | place: USA...
TTCACTGCATTTCTTGTTTGCAAGTTGAATCATACAGTGTTAAGCTAGCTTAAGATTATCCTTGATGATCTTGATCATGTCTTCCCTTTTTGTTAATTGTTTGTCAATAGCTTCTTTATTAGAGTCCTTAGATAGGAAAGATATGTGGATTGGAGGTACTTGGCCATATAAAACTTCAAAGGGTGTAGACTTCAAAGGCCATATAGAACTTCAAGTATTGTTCCAAGCACCGATTTACCACTTTTGTCTATCTGTCAGTTTGGGGATGGTAGGCTGTAAAATATAATAGTTGAACTCCCTAACAAGCAAACAAGTCTTTCCAGAATTTGCGTAGAAATATAGGGTCTCTGTCACTCACTATAGAAGCATGTAAGCCATGTTGTTTGTAGATGTTATTCATGAAGGCATTCACCATTGTTACAACAGTATAGGAATAAGATATGGTAATGAAATGGGCATACTTGTTGAATCTATCCACCACCAACAAGACAACATTCCTCCCTTTTGAGTTAAGTAGCCCTTCAATGATATCCATGCTGATGTCCACAAAAGGTGCTTTGGGTATAAGGAGGGGTTGAAATAGACCAAGTGTGAGGATATTCTCACTCTTGTTCTTCTAACATGTGTGACACTTCCTCATATATTCTCTCACATGTTTTTGTTGTTTCTACTAATAGAATAATGACCCTAACCATTTTGCAGTGACAGTAACACCAGAGTGGCCCTCTATTGTTGATTCATGATAGATGGAGATTAGTTTACCCTGCATGTTAAAGTCATTGCCCACTACCAACTTGCCCTTCCTATGTAAATGCTCATTCACCCATGTATAATGTGGGTGTAGACTACTGTCCCTTTTCTAAATTAGTTATGATCTCCATTAAAGCCCAATTTGTAGTCTAGGATGTTTTTAACTCTTCTAACAAGATGGTTGAAATGGTGGACATTATTAGGGTGAACACCTCACTACTGAAGCACTTAGATAGAGCATCAACAACAATATTTTCCTTTCCCTTCCTATATTCACTATTGTAATTGAAGCCTAAAATCTTAGCTAGTCAGATGTGTTGAGAGGGATAGGATACCTTTCGTGCTAATAAGTACTTGAGGCTAACATGGTCTGTTTTGATTATAAAATGTCTCCTTCATAGGTAGTGTCTCCATTTGGTAACCTCATGTAGGATGGCCAACATTTCCTTTTCATAGGTCGATAAGGCTTGCTGTTTGGGTCCTAAGGATTTGCTAATGAATGTTATAGGGTGTACCTCTTGCATATGCGCAACACCTATACTAGATCCTGATGTGTTTGTTTCAACCATAAAATGCTTGTTAAGGTTAGGTAGAGAGAGAACTGGTGGTTGTGTCATAGCTTTCTTTAGGCCTCTGAAGGCCCTGATTGCGCATTCATTCCAGAAAAATGCATCTTTTTGAGTAGTTGAGTTAGTGGTTTGCTAATGGATCTATAGCCCTTAACAAACTTTCTGTAATAGCCAATGAGGCTTTAGAATCCACGTAGTTGCTTGACATTCTTGGACTCAGGTCAGTCGATAACAACCTGAATCTTTTTAGGGTTAGTAGTTATTCCCTCCTTAGAGATCATATGCCCTAAATATTCCACTTGATAGATGCCAAATGCACACTTGCTGCTCTTAGCCACAACTGATGCCTCTTTAGTAACTCAAATACTATTTACAAGTGCTCTAGGTGTTCTGTCATTGAGTGACTGTAGATTAAGATGTAGTAAAAAACACTAACACAAACTTCCTTAGATGCCTTCAAAACACTTCATTCATTAAGCTCTAAAAGGTGGTGAGGGTGTTGGTTAGCCCAAATGGCATTACTAAGAATTCATAGTGACCATTGTGAGTTTGAAATGCTGTCTTGAACACATCCTAAGGAGTCATTATAATATGGTGGTAACTAGATCTTAGATCCACCTTTAAGAATACAGTTGCACATACTAACTCTTTTAATAACTCATAAACTAGAGGTTTTGGAAATTTGTCTTTGGTGGTAAGTTGGTTGAGGGCCCTGTAATCAACATAGAGTCTTCATAAACCATCTATTTTCTTAACCAAAACAACGAGGGAAACAAAGGGGTTGTTGCTATGTTAGATGATTCCAGACTCGAGCATTTCCTCCACCATCTTTTTCAATGTCTTTTTGCACTCTAGAGTATCTATAGGGTCTGAGGTTATCTAATTGAGCACTTTCCTTCATAAGGATAGTGTGGTCATGAGTTCTAACAGGGGGCAGTCCCTCGGGTTCTTTGAATATCTCCTTGTAACTCTCTAGTAATACTTCCAAGGTCAATCGTCCCTTGTAGTTGCTTGTGGTTGATGGTGACATGAAGTTTATAATACTATTTTTATCCATGATAGTTCTCAAACTGTATAGACTTATACCTGCCCATTATGTAGGGCTAACCAACAAGTTGTTAAGTTGTGTCAACTCAATGGTCTGTACCCTAACGCAATCAATGCCTTTGAGCAATACATCTTGGTCGTGCCATTTGAAGGACATCTAAAGATCCTTATATTTAGATACAATATTGCCTAGTGTTGCTAGCTATTAGATGCCCAACACCATGTCATAGTTGATTGGATCGACAATGAATACATTAGTCATGAAACTCACTCCTTGCATTCTCTATCTAAAATTGATGCACATTGTTGAGTGGTGCATAGTTCCACCATTTGTTATTTCCACCACTAAGGTTCTGATGGGAGTAACTAGGCATTATAGCTTATTGGCAAACTTATTATTGATAAAGTTATGGGTCCGATCGGAATTAATCAGAATGTATAGAGGATGCTTGTCAGCCTTCCCAGTTACTTTCATTGGTATCATCATCACCCTATAGGATTCGATGCAAGGTAATCCCCTTCCTCGGGATCTTAACATACACTAAATGTATACTAGTCAATACATGATGATCCCCTTACCCGGGATCCTAACATACACTAAATATATGCTAGTCAAAACATGATGATCCCTTTCTACAATACACTAAATATATGCTAGTCAAAACATGATGATCCCCTTCCCCGGGATCCCAACATACACTAAATGTATGTTAGTCCACGTCTCATATAACACTTTTCATATTTCCGTTGTCAGCGATAATTTCATCACTTAGCAATTCACACAACAACCTTTCACCATGAATGACATATATTCAGAATACTATCCAAAATATCGACATCAATACGCAACTTTCCTTATTTCACATAATTTCCAACATTCGGTAATTCACATTTCACATCAATAACATATTAAATCATGGAATTTAACTAGAAAGTATAGGTGCAGATCACCTACCTACAGTAGAAGCTCTACTTACACTCTCCTGATGTTGTTGCTGCACCACGCTTGTGGTCCCTCCTGAAAGCATAAGCTTATCTCATAAATTTTCACCATTCAATGATATGATGTTCTATAATAATCATATCATCAGCTAATAGGTATTTCTTTCAATCATTTCTTTCTTTATATTTTATGTTTTTCTCATTACACCCATTAATGTTGTCATCTTTTATCCAACCATAGTTATCATTCATTTCTTTATATTTGAACTGTTACTGTTTAAATATTGAATTGTTACTGTCCAACTAGTACTATCTAGACCTTGGACTGTTACTGTCCAATCGTTACTATCTTAACATTGAACTATTACTATCTTGAACTATTACTGTCGAGATATTGAACTATTACTGTCTAGATATTGAACTGTTACTGTCTAGACTTTGAACTGTTACTCTTTATAGAGGTCGTATTTCGACCCCTCTCAAATTTTTAACTCTATCTAGAGTTATAAGACTCTGTTTCAAGCGAGGTTAGTCGCGTTGGTAATCTAAGACATGGGGCTACAAGTCCTCTGAATGAAGAAGAACTCAATTCTGCCCTTAGGATAGTCAAAATTGCTCATCAATAAATCAGACTTATTGCCCTATAGGGTCTATCATGATCCAATCTTAGTTGATAACCCATAACTGGAGTTCTACAGCTTCAAATTGAGCAAGACCAATTTTTTTAATTATCTAACATCCAAAAATACAATTTCTATGAAGGTACCTGGTCCTAATTCTCTCATCCTCCTATCCGAAATCTTATCGAAAGTCAGAAGATGGCCTGTTTAGATTCGTCATCCTCTTCCCTTCACACGTAACTTTCACAAACTATATTTTCTGGGTAAATTATCATGGTTTCACGTCCCCAATCACATACCACACATGAATTAACTTAATTTTAACAACAAATACTTTTTTCCCAATTCAAGTCTAAGAACCCTAATCTATAATTCAACATCAAGGTATCAATTCATTATTGAATTTGAAATGAATTATAAGATCATGTTTAAAACACCTTACCTGGTACGAATTAAGGTTTTAATCTTCAACCAGTTGAAGATTTTCAACTCCCTCATTTCTTTTCTAATGACAGCCGACCTTCCTTTTTCTCTTCTTGTTCAATTTTCTTGTTAATCTCTTACCCACAAGTGTTTATTGCATCTATAAACCCTTAATCTTGGATGGGTTCTTGAAATTTTGGTGTTTATCTCTTGATTTTGCAAGAATGGATACAAAACTCCCTCTTTTCTTTCCTTTTGGTTGCTGCAGATTTTTGGTAAGGAGAGGAGTATTTATACTTTATAATTTCTTTTATTTGTACTTAGACCCCATTTCCCTTAAGTTTATTATTTTTACCCCTATATTTTTTTTTTCTTAAAATCAAGTTGTATTCTTTTCATTTTTTATAACTCCACCCCAGAAGTTTATTTTGTTCACTTAACCAACCCTCAACATTATCGGGTTAATTTATGATGTCTCGAATTATTTTGCCTGAAAATTTATATCCAAAAATTTCTGAATCCCTATTTTTATTTAACCCTATACATTAATTTCTTCACTTTTATTTCCCATATAGTTAGGTTGCAATTTAAGCAACCTTTATTTTTTTCCCGGGGTTTACATATTGACTTGGTTGGTTATAATGAGGAGGGTAGTGTTGGTGTAGGTAGTATACCATTTTGTGGTTGTTTGAGGTTGTTAAAGTTATGAGGTGCTGTGTGTCTTGAATATGGTAGTGGTATGTGTTGTTTTGTGTGGGTAGTCTGAGGCAGGACTTGGGAGGTGTATCTGTGATGTGTTTGATATGGTTGAGAGTGGGACCTTCTATAAGCCAAAGTATTATCTTCCAGGTGAGCAAGATTATAGACTTGTTTGGGAGCTTTAGGGTCAAACATTTTAACTGGATTCTTGATTTCTATTTCCAATCCTCTGATAAAAAACACCTTTGCTTGCTTTTCATTAATGTCTGCCTTGTTCCAGAGGACATTAAAATCTTAAATATATGCCTCCAAGCTGCCAGTTTGCCTTAGCTCCATAAGCTCCTCGAGGGGATCCTATTGACCACTAAAACGGCCACACAAAGCTCAATATATTCTTCACAAGTGACCTCTCGACCCTTGAGACTCTTTATAAAGTTTTGATGCCAGTATAAAGCCATGCCGTCTAAATAAAAAGAAACCATCTTAACCTTTTCTGATCCCTTAATCTCTTCCATGTCAAAGTATTGATTGCATTTATATAACCATTTATGAACATCTTCCCCATCAAAACATGGGAATCTTTTCGAGGCTTATGTACCTTATAGGAAAATTGCCCATCATTGCCAGACCAACTGAGTTTTAAAGCAGAACCTTCATTATGAATATCCTGGAAATCCTTCATAGGACTATACTTCATTATATTCAACTGCATCCTTTTTAGTAAGGTATTATATTGGTAAGCTATCCCACTAATGAGCTTCTTGAGCTCTTTAATCTTAGCATCTTGAGTCGATTTGGTAGCGTGTAACAGTTGCTCATAGGTTTCCAACAGATTCAAAACTTGTTCTTGCCATTGTGATTGTTCCTTGTTTGCAACGTCGAAGGAATCTTCCAGCTTCTTGAGATCTTGGGATCTTGTGTTTGGTACTATGGCTAAATTATGAAGATCCATGGTTCTAATACCACTTGTTACAAGTTAGATCTTGAGAGAACCAACTAGAAGGGAATCCAATTGATGAGCTAGGTTGCTAGTGGCCTTCCCAGCTAATATAAAATGTAAGTAGAATAATAGAAATGGGTTAGAAAGAAGACGAGAGAAAGAGAAGAGGGAACAGAGGGAAAAACATAAGAATTGTATTGCATTATTTTGTCTTTTTTATTCCATAAGTTGTTACAAATATAAAGGGGATAGATTCTAGAATATTGTTAAGCTTAGTTACATATGTGTTTTTTGTAATAGTAACAAATAACATAAATAAGAAACAACATAGGTGTTGTATGATACTAAGTGGTTTTATTTAAACGGTGCGGGTTGGTTGAAGGCTAGATAGAACATTACTGAAAAACACCATCATTTTAATAACAGTCTTTTGATTTAAAATCCTCTTCCTGCTACTGTTTTTCCTGGTTTGCAACAACTACATACTTAATATTTAAGAAAAAACATCAAAAGTAAATTGAAAAAGAACTATCCCTTTTTTATTAGATGCAATTATGCAAGCAAAAGAGTCCCTTGAACAACTCCAATAAGATTACTCAAAGAGAAAAAAACTTAGCCTAGGTCAATGAAAAAGACTATATGAACAAACCTATTTAGATCTTACACATCAATCTCCATTTATATTACAATGGACAGAGAGGAAAAGGGGTTTAATATGTTTAAGCAATCTTATGTTCTTTTTATTTTTTTAAAATGGCAAGTCTAGGAAGAAACGAATTAGGGTAAAGAACGAGCTGAAGAGTTTCAATAAAGGGATAGACAATCTTAAAACATACAATGTAATTTACTACGAATCAAAGTTAAGGTTTGTAATTTACTACGAAAAAGAGCATAGTAAATTAATAATTAATAGTGCTACATACGAAGCCAAGATTGATCTAAGGCATGGTGAAAGTGAATGTACATGAAATAGATGCTTCATTATCTTCCTTATATATAAAGTACATAAATAAAGCTTTCAAAAACTATTAATGACATGCTCGTTATGAAAGAAGCATCCAAACAAAAAGTTAGGAATAATAACTTCCAAATACAAAAAGAAAAGAAATAAAAGGTTGTCAACGTAACAGAAGAATAAACTACTGATAAAATATTATCTTACATGTTAGATACACGAAACATTAAAAGAGAGGACAACATAAAGTATATTGTGTGGTTGCGTGGTGCATACATAAGGTAGGGATTTTAAAGGGTTATAAACGCACCAGTCAATGCTATATATGAAGTACTTACTTAAGATTATATTGAAAAGAGAAGCACATTAAATTATTTGATATGAAGATATCCTAATTGTTAAGAAGAGCAAACCAAATAATTAACTTCACCTCTTCCATCAATGACTCATCTTTCTAGCAGCCCATATGATGTATACGTGCACCAGCATCATCTTCTCTAAGAAGTTTGCAAATTTAGTCAAGAATCATTTTATTTTGTTTAAAAATCACTTTTCTTATCTTGAGACCACACCACAAAATTTAAGGATTGTATCCCTTCAAATCTATTAATTGAGAAGAATTTATCGAGATATAAATTTGAAAATATTTTCATAAAGATTAAATAATTTAGTCACGAATCCTAAACACCTAATTGAATGCTAATATGCACTTTTAAATATTTTATTGGCATGTGGGGTAAAAGTTAGTAACAAAAGAATAATTATCTCAAATTCTGGATATGAATGACTCAAATTATTATTATTATTATTATTTTGCTAAATGCATGGAAAATTTGGTAAGAAAGGGTTCCAAAGGTAATTTTTTTGGCTTTAAAAAAAGAAGACATCTTGTTTTGTGTTGTATTAAGTTTGTTTATTTATTGGTAAAGACTGCATGATATAATATCATAAGAACAACATGTGGTGCACATTCAAGTTATGATTTTTCTCTTCTTGTTGAAGTGCTTCTGTCTTGGCAAAAGGTGGATATCATTTATACTAGGGCTTTCAGTACTACCATAACCAATCTTCCTAACAGCGAGATCGTGTCCACCAGTAGGTACTCTAAAAAATAGCAATAAAGGTAGCAGTGTAACGATGGTGAGAGATTGTTGGCTACTCTTTAGAGGGCTGCGACTCCCTTGGCTCAACAACATAGAATCTCCATTGACTGACTCATCACCCTTTTTGATAGATCAAGCTGACATTTTTTAATGCAAACACGTTTTTTTTCTTCCAAAAAGAACTTGTAAAGGAATGTAATGGAGGCTATGGTTCACGATGATGAAAGAATGGATATGGATGACGCTCACTGGTGTTTAAGGGTTAAAAAACATAGAATCACTTATTTTATGCAGAGACCTTTCAAGCTTGCCACCTAAGATAGTTATTTGTACGAAAAACTATGATTTAGTTTTTTTTTTAAGAATACATATTTCTTAAACAATTTTTTTTAATTCATGCATATTTTTATGAAAATATTTTTTATTATTAGAATATTTTTTAATTTAAAAGTAAAGTCGATAATTTTTTTAAAATTAAATACTTTAAAATAAGTAGGAAATAATATATCTCTAAAATCTAAACTTTATTTACTTATTAATCATTTCTTTTTTTTTAATGAAAACAATTGTTTTTATCATATACATCATTTTTAATATTAAAAAAACCTTATGTTGATATGAAAAGCAAGTTTTAACCAAAAAAATATTGAAAATCATGTCTTAGTATTTTATATACAATTTAAGGGGGGAAATAACTATTATGAGAAAATCTTGTAATATATATATATATATTTTCAACATTTTTTTGGTTAAAACTTGCTTTTCATATCAACATAAGGTTTTTTTAATATTAAAAATGATGTATATGATAAAAACATAGTTATTTAAGGGGGGAAATAACTATTATGAGAAAATCTTGTAATATATATATATATTACAAGATTTTCTCATAATAGTTATTTCCCCCCTTAAATTGTATATAAAATACTAAGACATGATTTTCAACATTTTTTTGGTTAAAACTTGCTTTTCATATCAACATAAGGTTTTTTAATATTAAAAATGATGTATATGATAAAAACAATTGTTTTCATTATACATATATATATATATATATATATATATATATATATATATATTATTAAAGATTAAATTTTTTTTAAAAAAAGTGATACTAGGTTCATATATAATAGTTAACAAAATAACTGCTAATATTAAAAAAAGTACTATAATCTTATTTGAAAACAAAGGCAAAATTGAATGGTATTTAATGAAATAATATTTTAAATATATTTTTAATTAAAATTTAAGAATAAAATTTAAAAAAAAACTAAAATAAAAGACATAAAAAGAGGTCAGGTGCTTAGATTTAAATGGTTGAGTCAGTGTGCTGACCCAATACAAAAAAGCCCACATAACTTAGCCTTTTTTTTTAATTGGTGGACATCAAGTTATCCGCCTGATTTGTTTTTCAAATAAAAAATTAAATAGATAATATGTTGATTGTAGTAGTAAACAATGCACCATCTTCTAATAAAAATTATAGTCACTAGAGGTGATGTTGGGATCCAACTTTTAGACTCTTAAAACCTTTTTTTTTCAATCATTTGTTCACATAAAAACACTTAAGAAACACTTTAAACTAGATAAATCCATTTTAAACCTTCAAAACCCTTAAATTGGTAATAAAAAAATTTAAAATTAAACCAAATAAGTTTTTTTTTTTCGTTCTCCGATCTACTCTTTTCAACAAAATAAAAGTTCAAAAACACCTCAACAGTACTTCTCTCATCAAGAAAAACTTAACATCAAGATTAACTTTCTCTCTCTTCTATATTTCGACAATATTTTCTCTCAATTCTTAAAACCTAAGAATTGAAATGTAAATAAAACCTAAGAATTGAAATGTAAAATAAATAAAGTTTAGAACCAACATATAAAATCCTAAAACTAAAGGGACTACAAAAGAGCAAATTGAGAAAATTTGGACAAAAATAAATTATTTTGCACAAATTTTTTTAAAAAAAGACCAAGACTAGAAAACATCACAAATTTAAAAATGGATTTTTTTTATTTCTTATTTTGATCATTCTCTTAATTTTTTAATAGTAAAAATTAAAATTCTTTTTCATGAGATTGGTCTCTATTTCAATTTTGAAATTTTATCAAACAACTTAAATTTTCAAACAAAAATGCAAGGAGAAGAAAACATCATATGAAAAAATAAAATTTAAAAATAAATCAAAATGAGAAATCAAAAACAACATTGTTTATTAAACAATGCCATTTACAATGAAAGCAATGAAGAATAACAACATATATTTGTAAAAAAAAAAACCGTTCTATTTAAGATGTATGCATCATAAATTAAGGCTAATTCTAATAAAGCAAACTACGAGATAATCAATAAAAATGAATCAGAGTCTCAGATCATATTGTAATTTCTTTTTTGCATTTTGCGATGAAAAAAAATAAATGCTGGTGTTTCTAAGAAATAAATGCATTTATAAGTTCAAGACAACTCATTCTCAAACGGTTCTTTAGTATTACAAAAGGAACTCTAAAATGCTGATTCTTTTTCCAAGATTAATTTTTTTTACGAGAACACATGATATCGGTATCTGTGTCAATTGATATTACAACTAGATTTCAAAATTAAATCATATTTTTTTGAGATTTTTATTATTAATTTTTTTACATAAAAAATATTTAAAAAAATTAAGATTTAAAAGTGTTAGGTTTTTTTATAAAGTTATAGCCAAGAGTTTTGACTGTAACGCCTAACCCAAAAGTAATATTTATAATATTAATAATAACATTAAATTTGCATGGCCCAAGTTTAAATAGGTACCAGACCCAATAGTCTTAGATGTGGGTTTAGTTGCAAGGTCGTGTCATAAAAATATGATAATTAAATAGATTAATTAAAAAAACAAAGAAAAAAAACTAACAGGAAAAAAAAACTAATGAAGAAAAAGAAAAAAAATTTGAATTAACTGGGTTAACCCTTCAAACCATGTTAACCCGTCAAACTTTGGATTCATGTCGTGAAAGTTTGATAACTGAATAGAAAAAAAATTGACGAGTTAACCTAAAATTAACTGAGCTAACCAGTCAAACCAGGTTAACCCGTCAAACTCAGAATCTGTGTCATGAAAATTTGATAATTAAATAGAAAAAAATTGAACATTAACAAAATAAATTAAACGAAAAAAATTAATTAAAAAAAAAAACAAATAAAAGACATCAGCTTTTTCATTGTGGCCTGCACTATGCAGTCCATAGTCAAAGGCATAAAAACAGCAACAAAGCAAAAAGGAAAAAAAAAGAAAAACTAAAGGCATTCGTTGATAACTAAATAGGAAAAGATTTAATATTAATGAACTAAATTAATTAAAAAAATATTAATTAAAAAGAAAAAAGAAAAGAAAAAAAACTTATAAGAAGAAAAAAACTAATGAAGAAAAATAAAAAAATCTAAATTAACTGGGTTAACCTGTCAAACTTGAGATCCATGTCATGAAAGTCTGATAACTAAATAGAAAAAAAATTTAATATCAATAAACTAAATAAAAAAATTAATTAAAAAAAATATCAATCTTTTCACCGTGGACTGCACTGTGCAGTCCACAACAAAAGGCTTAAAGAAAAAAAAGCAAAAAAAAAAACTAAAGGCATCAGCCTTTTCACTGTAAACTGCATACAATATTAAAAGATGAAATTGAAAGAAAAAAACTAATGAGGAAAAAGAAAAAAAATCTGAATCAACTAGGTTAACCCGCCAAATCAGGTTAATCCGTCAAACCTGAGATTTGTGTAATGAAAGTGTGATAACTAAATAGAAAAAAGATTTAATAGTAATGAACTAAATTTAAAAAAAAAAGATTAATTAAAAAGGAAAAAACAAAGAGAAAAAAACCTACATGATGAAAAAAACTAATGAAAAAAAATCTGAATCAACTGGGATAACCTATCAAATCAGGTTAACCCATCAAACCTGGGATCTGTGTCATAAAAGTCTGATAATTAAACAGAAAAAATTTAATATTAAGAAACTAAATTAAAAAAATAATTAAAAAAAACAAAGAAAAATGACAAAAAAAACCCATAAAAGTGTGGGTCTGGCTGTAAAGTCGTGTCATAAAAGTGTGATAATTAAATAGATTAATTAAAAAGAAAAAAATAAAGAAAAAAAACCACCAGGAAGAAAAAAACTAATGAAAAAAAAGAAAAAAATCTGAATTAACTGGGTTAATCCGTCAAACTTGGGATTCACATCATGAAAGTTTGATAACTAAATAGAAAAATGAAATTGACGGGTTAACCTAAAATTAACTGGGTTAACCCGTCAAACCAGCTAAACCCGTCAAGGCTGGGATACGTGTCATGAAAGTCTGATAATTAAATTAAAAAAAATTTAACATTAACAAACTAAACTAAACGAAAAAAAATTAATTCAAAAGAAAAAAATCAAAAGAAAAAAAAAATTTCAAGTTAAGTTGTCAAACCATGTTAACCCGTCAAAACCGGGATCCGTGTCATGAAAGTCTGATAACTAAATAAAAAAATTTAACATTAACAAACTAAATTAAAAAAAATTTATTAAAAGAAAAAACATAAAAAAACCCATAGAGGTATAAAAAAAAAAGGTAAATAAAAAAAAAAAAACAGTTTATCATTTCAGTGTAGACTGGGCAATTTCTATCCTAAACCTAAAATGTTAATACTTTATTTTCTTCTGACACTTTATTACTTCTAACTTCTCTCTATTTTCAAGAGAGAAAAAAAAATTCAATCATAGCTTTGTATTTGTAAAAAAACTAGTCATAGGTTTGTATTTATAAAAAAATCTAACTTTTTTTATCATAGCAAAATATCTTTTTCCTTCTAAAAAAACCCATCACATATTCAAATTTTAAACAATTATTAGAAATTTATATAGTAAAGTCTTTGCTTTATTTTTGTAGATCTATAATTCTAATCCCTTGTATAAGCTATATTTTAGTGCCTAAATTCCTAAAACTTATTTTATAATTAAGCTATACTTGAATCTCTCTTTTTTCGAGTTTAATTTCTCAGTAATGATTCTTAATATGTGTGACACATTAAATTCCTAATATGCTGATCCAAATATAAACTATAATTCTAATTAAAATACTATTATATGAATCAAATTATTTAATTTATCATCAATTTAATAATTAATTAATTTATATTTAAAAATTAAGTGAAACATCTAGCAGTGTGTCATGACCTCTTAAATATTAGTTAAGTCATTTATGATTTGACTAATTTTTTAACAAATAATTTCTCAATGTAATTAATGTCTTATTATTAATAATATTTTGATATAAATATTTAATAACAACATGTGTATGCTCTGTCATATTAGTTGTTAATATGATAGTCATTGATTATGTGAATAAAAATTTCTCTATTCTATCTTACGTAAAGATTTTATAATTAATACAATTTGATAACAAGTGGAGAATTTTTTTCTAATCTATTTTGGACAATGAATCATTTATTGATTACTTAAATACTTTGATATTGTGTTTAATTTATTTAATATTTGCCTATTTGTCATTCTTAATCAAAACAACATGTAGTTAAGATCAGAGCATAATAGTCTATATATATATATATATATATATAAAAGATAACTTAATGATTTTAAATCCTTGTTATTTATTGTTAAATAAGCATTTACATATTAGTTTCAAGTATTATTTATACCCTATACTACAAGAATAATTGTTTTTTCTTTTGTAAAATAAAAAATATAATATATATTAATCTTAACTACACTAATTAATATTCAATCTTAATCAATTTAAAAATAATAATTCGATAGAATAAAAATTATTTACAAAGATGCAAAATAATTTAAGTGTCAAGTAATCCAACAACGATTTTCATTTTGATCCTAATCAAAAAAAAAAAATTATTTTATATTTTTTTTATAACGCAGAGATTAAAAAAAAAAAAAAAACCAAAAAGAAGGTAGCATTGGGTATGGAAAGTTGAGGATATAAACTGGGAATTAAATTTAAGCATGCAAGAAAAGCTGTAAAATTTAATACGCGCAAGCTACATGTGGTGAAAGAGAAGAGGACCATCCAAGGACAAGAGGAATCCAACTTCTTTTGTTTTTTTCCACAACGCAA
>Ga0325414_1004826_pt1 | contig 14152 bp, 12 predicted proteins | sample PopdelMetagenome_8_FD_206183 | JGI IMG/M metagenome (GOLD analysis project Ga0325414, IMG submission 206183) | Populus deltoides microbial communities from Bellville, Georgia, United States - Leaf-PdKOR-R3 | ecosystem: Host-associated > Plants > Phyllosphere > Phylloplane/Leaf | place: USA...
AATTGGCAAGGGTACATAGGTGAAAAGAGTGCTAGGAAATTTCATACGAGGATTCCTAGCTTGAAAAATACACTCCTTATTCATAACAAGAGAAAAAGTAAGGCCAAGATAGGTTGGGAAATGGCTGCACTAGCCCTGCAGTTTGTTATATCGGCTGTGCTAGGTGATCCAACAACTCTTATAGCAGGGGTGATTGGTTCTATGATTTCAAAAGCTTGGTAGAGCATGCTGCGTGCTTAGATTATGATGTTTTTCCTTCTATCTTTGTAGAGAATGTTGAAGATTGGTAACATGGATAAAGGTGTTGAAGTGATGGCACGAAAGCTAAAATTTATTCTGCAATGCTTTTTTTTTATATATTTATTTATCAGCAAATGCAAATGTCATTTGAATCCTTAAATTTAAACTTATCTAAGTCTAGTTAATTATATATATATCTCCTTAGATAAAGGAGATGATGGCTGTTTTTTTTTATATTTTTATCTTCTGTAGTGTTTGATTTCTTCAATAAATAAAACTAGAGGGATGACAGTACCCTTAAACCATTTTATTTCTACTCCTTGTTCTTTATTTTTCCACCTCTATTCTTTTGTTCCCTGTTCTCTATTTCTTGTTCTTTAAATTAAAGCTCTACATATATCATATACTAACATTTGGTATCAGACCGTTTTCTTGATCTTAGAAGGCATCAAAGCATTTATCTTTGAAGGGACTAGGCAGTGAAACACGAGAGATTAAATAAGTTTTTTAAAGCAATGAATTCTGTAAATTTTCCAACAAAAACACTAGTGTTCACAGCGCAGAATTATGGTGTGTGGGCTGTTAAAATGAAAATTTATCTTAAAGCTTTTGACTTGTGGAAGATATTGGAGAGTGATAAGCAACCAACTCCATTAGAAAACAATTCTACGATCGCACATATAAAGTTTTTTAATGAAGAAAAGACAAAGCGATTCAAAGCTCTTACCTGTCTTCATAATGCTGTGAGTGAAGAAATCTTCACCAAAATTATGGCTTGTAAATCTGCCAAAGAAATGTGGGATAAACTAAAAGCAAAATTTCATGGAGATGAGAAGTCAAGAAAGATGCAAGTCTTGAATCTCAGAAGACAGTTTGAAGGACTGAAGATGAATGAAACTGATACTATAAAAAACTTCTCTTCTCAAATTTCAAAACTTGTGAATCAAGTGAGACTTTTAGGGGAAGACTTTCCAGATTCAAGAGTAGTGCAGAAGGTTCTGGTAAGTCTACCAAAGAAATTTGAGCATAAGATTTGCTCTCTAGAAGATCTAAAATATTTTTCAGAAATGAGTTTTTAAGAATTGGTTAATGCATTACAAGCAGTAGAGTAGAGGTAAGCCTACAGATAAGAAGGAACAAGTGAAGGAGCTCTTGTTGTAGTTTTCAAAGAGAAGAGTCGGGCTAATAATTTTTACAGGAACAATTAAGAAGGAAAAAGAGAAAAAAGAAAAAGTTGGCAATCAAATAACTAGCGTCAGAACAACATTACTAGAGGGAAAGAAAGAAGAGAGCACTTCTCTCCTAGCAAATTTTGTTAGAAAACAAATCATCTAGAAACTTGATGTTGGCTTAAGAATGCACAATGCAGAACTTGCAAGCAATTTAGTCACATCCAAAGGTTCTGCAAAAACAAACCAAAAGCAGTGAAACAAACTTATATTGCAGAAACTTCAAAAGCCAAGGAAGATCATTTATTCATGGCTATATTAGAACAGATGTGCAACACAACAGAGGTAAACAATTCATCGACTTATTGATAGTAGTTGCACTAATCACATGACTGCAGATTTGAGATTATTCAAGGATTTTGACACAAACTTCTTGTCCAAAGTCAAAGTTGGCAATGGAGAATATGTGAAGGTTAAAGGAAAAGGTGTGATTAAAGTTGAAACAATGTCAGGTACAAAAACTCTAAAAAATATGCTTTATGTACCTAAGATTAATCAGAATTTAGTGAGTGTGAGACAATTACTTAAATCTGACTACTCATTATCTTTTAATGATGGAGTGTGTGACATTAGAGAGAGAGAAAAAAAGAATATTATTGCTCTCAACTAAAATGGTGAATAAAAGTCTTAATGTTGATTGGAAAGAAGTTTGTTCGAGTTCTAACATTTGTGTCTATATTGATTCTGTTCTTTGACACAAATGATTGGGGCATTTCAATTATGCAACTTTAAAAAGGATGGTTGATCTACAGATGACCTATGGTTTACCAGATATACAAGAACAAGATGATATTTGTGAAGCTTGTCAATTAGAAAATCATACTAGAGTTGTTTTTCCTGACATTGCATTTAGAGCATCGTTAAAGCTCCAGCTAATGCACACAAACGTGTGTGGCCCGATACATAATGAATCTTTAAATGGTTCAAAATAATTTCTTCTATTTGTTGATGACTATAATAGGTTCTGTTGGGTTTATTTTTCTTAAATCTAAAACCGATGTGTTTGATGAGTTTATAAAGTTTAAAGCAACAATTGAACTAGAAACATGAAACAAACTGAAGATATTGAGGTTTGACAATGGAGGTGATTATACCTCTTGACAATTTGAGGGATACTTGGTAAAAGAGAGGATCAAACATCAGCTAATAGTGCCTTACACTCCACAACAAAATGGAGTCAGTGAGAGTAGAAACTGAACGTTGATGGAAATGGCAAGATGTTTGCTATATGAGAAGAAAATGCCATTAAAATTCTGGGCAGAGGCAATAAACATATCATCCTACCTGTTAAATCATATGGCCACAAGAGTTTTGAGAGATATAACTCCTTATAAAATCTTGTATGATTTTAAACCTAGCATTGATCATTTAAAAGTGTATGGCAACCCTTGTTATGTCTTGAAACCTGAAGCTACAGGGAGAAAACTTGATCAAAAGACTAATATAGAAATTCTTATAGGCTATAACACTAAATCTAAGGCCTATAAAATCTATGATCTGAAATTAATAAAGTTATGATTGCTAAAGATATAAAAATTGCAGAAAATATTACATGAAACTGGGAAACTACATCAATTGATGGGACAAAACAGGAGCAATGAATTGAACTAGATGTTGCAGAATATAATGATGTTGTCGATGACAAACCAGTAAAGGGGGAAAAGTCCTTAATTGATATTTACAGCAGGTGAAATGTTGCTGAAGTAGAAGCAATAGATTTTGAAGAAGTAATTAACTCAAAAGTATGGATAATTATAATGAAGGAAGAGCTCACAATGATAGAAAAGAATGAAACATGAATGCTGGAAGACAGATCAGTTCACAAGAAAGTAATAGGCGTGAAGTGGATCTTCAAAACCAAATTTAATATAGATGGGAATATCAACAAGCATAAAGTAAGACTTGTAGTAAAAAGGGTATGCATAAGAACTAGGTATTGAATTCACTGACACATTTGCTCCAGTATCCAGGCTTGATACAATAAAGCTCTTACTTGCTTTAGCAGCACAAAATGGTAGGTATATTTTTCAATTGGATGTCAAATCTATATTTTTAAATGATGTTCTAAATGAAGAAATATATGTTGAACAACCTGATGGCTTTGAAAAGGAGATTACATCAAACAAAATATATCTACTAAATAAGGCTTTGTATGGACTTAAACAGGCTCCTATAGCCTGGTATAGTAAATTGGATAGTTATCTATTGAGTTTAGGCTTTGAAAGAAGCATGAATAAAGTAACTTTGTATATGAAGAATGTTGATAAACATATTTTGATCGTGTTAGTGTATGTAGATGATTTATTGATTGGAGGAGATAAGGAGCAACTAGTATAGGAGTTTAAAACCAACATGAAGGATAAGTTTGAGATGAATGAACTTGGTTTGTTGTCATACTTCGTAGGCATGAAAATAACTTGGTCTGAGCAAGGTTATTTTCTATGTCAAAAAAGGTTTACTATAAAGCTACTAAATAAATTTGCAATGGAAAATTATAAACTAGTAAGTACACTTATGGTACTGGGACAAAAGCTAATGAAGAAGGATGAAGCACCCAAAACTGATGGTAAAGCCTATAGAAGACTAGTTGGAAACTTGTTGTATTTAATTGATATACATCCGGACATTGTGTTTGTTGTCAATTACCTTTCTAGGTTTATGCAGGGTCCAAGTCAAATTCATTTTGTTGCAGCCAAGAGAGTTCTGAGATATCTGAAAGGTACTTTAGAGTTTGGCATGCATTTTATGAAATCTAGTTCTATTAAACTTGTTGGTTTTTCTAATAGTGATTGAGTTAGAAATGATGAAGAAATGATGAGCACCTTAGACTATTGCTTTGCTATAGGAGAAAGCATTTTCTATTGGAACTCAAAGAAGCAATCAGTGGTTGCACATTTCACTGCAGAGGCAGAATATATAGCAACATATATGGTAGCAAAACAATTGATATGGCTAATGAAATTGGTAAATGATATGGACTTTGATCAACGAAGTCCCACTGAATTATTCTGTGATAACACATCAGTAATAGCTATTTCAAAAGATTCTGTTTTTCATGACAGGACAAAGTATATGAAGATCAAGTTCTATGCTATTAAACAGTTCCAGCAAGAAAGAGAATTAAAGTTAATCTACTACACTACAAAAGAACAATTAGCAAACTTGTTTATCAAGCCTTTAGCTAAAGACAGGTTTGAAGCTCTAAGGGAAAGGATAGGAATGTGTAGCTTTGGAACCAAAGAGGAGTGTTGAAATGATGACTCTAAAGCTAAAGTATATTCTGCAATGTTTATTTTATTATTTATCAGCAAGTGTCATTTGAATCCTTAGATTTAAACTTATTTAGGATAAGTCGAGTTAGTTATATATATCTCCTTAGATAAAGGAGATGATGATTGTTTTTTGATTTTATCTTCTGTAATGTTTGATTTCTTCTATAAATAAAACTTGAGGGATGATAATAACCTTAGACCATTTTGTTTCTGCTCCTTATTTTTTATTTTTATACTTCTGTTCTATTCTCTATTCCTTGTTCTTTAAATTAAAGCTTTATATATATATATATATATATCATTTACTAACAAAAGGTTCCATGTGTCTCTCATTATGTGATTAAATTCTGTCTCATCTTTATATATCTTTGTAAAGAGCTATTTCTTCTGTTTATTTTTATAGATTTAACGTTGAGAAATTGAAAAACACTTGACAAAAATGCTGAGGCGATCAAGCTTAGTGAATTCTCGAGTTGGCAATGAAATAGAATATAATTACAGGTCTGCCAATAAAGATTTTACATGTCTTGTTTGAATAACAAGAGAAAACCAAGCTTAAGATTGAGGCAAGCAATTAACTTGTCTTAAGAATGCTCCTTGATTCTAGATATCAGTTAGCCTGATTTCAACGTTGGACCTCTAAATAGGCCACTACAGGCCCGAAACAAGACAAAACCAAGCTTAAAGTTGTAGGCTGGATTGGTGTAAGAGTAAGGCATTGTTTGTAAGGTCGGCCAACCGTAATATTTTTAATTTAAAATATATTAAATTAATATATATTTTATATTAAATACATCAAAATCATTCAAAAAACAATTTGAAAAGTGTATTTAACTGCAAAAATTAACACGCTCTAAGAGTGTAAGTCAAAAGATTTTTAATTATCTATGACAGAACTAGTGCATGAATAACAAACTCAAGAACTAAATCTGAGGCTAAAGATAGAAGCCCGTCTCTCGATAGAAGAAGACTGAACCCAAATTTTACCCTAATTTTTTGATTCACCCTACATATTTCTCAAAGAGGTCTTAAATTATGTAGAACTAGCTTACAATTTTAATGCTTGATTTTTCAGCAAATCTCATTAATTCTAGTTTAGAGAAAAGTATACATAGGAATTCTTTATTGTTAGGTTTAGGGAAATCAAACGGGCATAGTTTTGTCTCAAACAAACAGAAGTTTTAGTCTAAATTGGAGGAGCATTCCTTAAATAGAGGGTTTTTTTTTAAAAAAAAAAACAGTAAAAGGCATTGCACTACACCATTAAACAGTTTTACCAATGGATGCATTCTGTCGGTGTAAGACACACAATTCATCGGTAACATTTTTATCGACGGCATCACCAACGGAATTCGTTCGTTGGAATATTGATCATCGGTAATTTCCCTTTTCGTCGCTAATTCTATCAAAAATAAAAAAAACCAAACACTAATGGTCTTATAGACGAGGGAAGCGTGCCAAAAAAAATTCCCCGCGAGAACTTTACCAGCGAACTTATTTTGTTTGTATTTCCAATGGTAAATCACCGACGAACTGCCCGTCGATGATTGTGGCATGGGTAATAAATATTTCAGAACTCTCTATACAATACCGACGGATATATCCGTCGGTAATATCAACAGTAAACACCAACGGAATATATTTGTCGGTGATTGTGACATGGGTGGTAATTTTTTTACAACTCTCGGTAAAATACTGACGACTCGGTTCCATCTGTAAGGTCGTCGATATTGATTTAAAAATATTTTAAAAAAGTGATTTATTAATAGTAACATAAAACTAATTAACCAAATAAAATTGTATTAAACATTAAAAATATAAAAATAATGTTAAATAATATTCATCCAAATATTCATTACAAATTTCATGTGTTTCAAAAACAAAATTAAACTAGATTAACAACGGAGCTGGAGGAGGAGGAGGAGGAGGCTAGTTGTTCGCGGGACCGTACAACCAAAAAGGGGCTGCAAATATATCATCATCCATCCTCTATCTAATGTCCATGACCATTTGACAAAGCTGATCATAATCTGTCGAGAGTCGTTCATATTGTTGTTTCAAGGCCATAAACTTTTCAGAATGGGTGCTCGATACTGAAGGAGAGCTCCCAATGGTTGAGACACTACCGGTCATCCACAAGTTTTCGCCCGTAGTGTTGGAGAACCCATAGACCCGATTTTTATCAGGTCCACCAGACGATTTTACCTCCATCCACAAATCCGGATGGGTCTATGGATCATCCCCATATCTCTCTCTCAACTGGCTATTATAGGTCTCCAGAAATTTTTTTTTTAAAAATCAACATATTCAATTCAAGAAAATAATAACTTACAAAATAAAATGATTGAACGAACATACCATGAAGTGTTGAGCACGATTGTCCATGAACTATTGCACCCCCTTTGGAGGTCTTGACTTCACACGTGCATTTCTCCAAACATCTCCATTGGGCTCGGCTCACGTCCAAGAGACATAGCCTGTAAGGAAAAAAAAGGTTGCAAGTTAAATATATTTATAAGCAACAACAAATTAATTAATGATATATTTCATTTAAATTAATCTTACCATCCACTTTGCATGTGCACTGAACGGGACAGAGCCACCGGTGTGCGTGGTAACCGAACCAAGAATTTACTGGTTCCAGTTGTCGGCACCAGAATGTAAGCGTCATGTGAACCCCTTAGATTGCACGTGCTCAATATATTGCATCCATATATCCCTCGAGATGAATGGCGGTTTGAATTCCCACCAAACCACCATCTCATTCCTACTTTCTAGACCGTTATCTCTTGTATATCTTTTTGTTTTTTTTTGTGTCATACCAAAAATCCACAACCTACTTCCATAGTAACAAATTAGAATTTAGAACAAAAAATTATATTATTTTCGTTGTCACCTAGTTGCCGCGTAATTCTCCCATACCTTTCTCACAACATTGTTGTTCATGCTATCCCTCTTAAATTTGTGTTGTGTATAAATAATTCATTTAAAATAAAAATGGTACAAGATATAAAATTATAAAAATAATTTATTAAAAATAAGCTAGAAATTTGAAGTTAACACCTACCTAAAATCGTCGAAACCATGCATCAATATTAGGTCTCCACTCAGGATGTCTGCAAACCTGACTCCATTGAAATAATAGAATCTCTATCGATGATTTAAACGCCAATTTATTGTTTGGGCAGCCTCAATGTTTGTGAACCTGAAATTAAATAAAATTAATAAAATATTAATTAGTTATTCATAAATTATGTTATAAGTAAAAAAAAACTAAAACCTAAACAAACTGACATTGAAAGGTCATCCTTCTATTGTGACTGATACTTGCAGGTAAATTGACCCTGCTGTGAAGGCACACCCCCTCTGCGCTATGAAACCGCGATAGAAGAGGCAGCATCATAAGTTGGAGGTAGGTGCCTCCTCGTGATCAGCACCTAAAGATAAGTCATCCTCTCTGCTAGAAGAACTAGCTGCAACCGTCTATTGACGACATCTTGCTGATTTCATTCTACACATCTACATAAATTTATATAAATAATTACATAATTAACTTCGATTATTTCAAAAACATTCGGCAGCACCTCTCTTATACTGGAGACTATTCACAGTTTTCAAACCTGCAAATCCTTACAATAACCACAAACCAATTGACTCCATTGGAAAATCTTATATACAACCTAACATCTATAGAAATTTAACATCTATATATTTTCAACTAACATCTATAGAAATGCATAAATGACAATTAAAATTAATGGAAATAATAAAAAACATAACAAGCAATAATAGAATAAAATTGAGATAAAATAATGAAATTTAATTCTTCATTTCCAATTACCATTTCCATGGTAAATTCAACAATAACAATTTAAAGAGACTAAATTTTTAAATAATTATTACAATACAAACAATAAAATAATTAAATTTTCATTTTACACATCTACACAAATTTATATGAATAATTAAATAATTAAATTCAATTATTTAAAAACATTCGTCAGCACCTCCCCTATATTAGAGACTACATACAGTTTTCATACATATGAATATTGATAATATCCACAAGCCAATTTTCATTCTACACATCTACATAAATTTATACGAATAATTACACAAATATTGCAAAATCTTATATACAACCTCATTTATAGAAATTCAACATCTATATATTTTCAACTAAAATCTATACAAATTCATAAATAACAATTAAAATTAATCAAAATAATAAAAAGCATAACAAGCAATAATATAATAAAATTAAGATAAACTAATTAAATTTAATTCTATATTTCAATTAACATTTTAAAGGTAAATTCAACAATAACAATTCAAATTTAACAAAATTTTCATTTTAAAGGTAAATTTTCAACAATAACATGTTTGACCCATTACAAACCAACTCCATATTTTTACAGTTACATACAAACATTAAATTCAATCTAGCCTCGATGTTGTCCTTTGTCTTCCCCTTCACATCCATGATGATGTTCAAAATGTTCTCAAACATGTTCTTTTCAATGTGCATGACATTAAGGTTATGGCGGAGAAGATTGGTCTTCCAATAAGAAAGCTCCCAAAAGATACTTCGCTTTACCCAATTATGGGTCAAACCAAAACCAAGAAACTTTAGCTTACCTGATTAGAGACCAAACACAATGTCACCATACTCTGATACAATATCATGCAATTCTTTACCAGAAAGACGCGGGGGTGTAACATCCTTTTCAACTCTGCCAACAAAGAAATTATTTCTGTTTTTTCTATACCTGTGATTCGGTGGTAAGAAACGATGGTGACAGTAAAAAATTGAAGCTTTACCCCGTTTGTTATCGTGAATGCCTTGTTGTTTTTCATATAGTATGAACATGCTAGTTTTTCATTCATGCTCCAACCAGAAACCATTCCATAAGCTGGGAAATCATTGATAATCCACATCAAAGCCGCTCTTATAACAAAATTATGTTTCCTTGAGATATCATAAGTCAAAGCTCCAGAGGACCACAACTGGGTCGTTTCCTTGAGATATCATAAGTCAAAGCTCCAGAGGACCATAACTGGGTCAACTCATCAATCAATGGTCAAAGACAAACATCTATATTCCGCCCTGGACTGCTCAGACTTAGTATGACCATAGATAAAAACATGAACTCTGGCCTCATACACATCCCCGGTGGCAAGTTATAAACGGTCAGTATGATCGGCTAACAAGAACAAGGAGTAGCAAATGACCTGAATGGGTTGAATCCGTCTGTACACAACCTTAGACACACATTCCTTGATTCAGCTGAAACGTGAGGATACATACTATTAAAGTGTTTCCATGCTTCGTCATCAGAAGGATGCACCATCACTCCATCAACCGCATGATGTGATTGGTGCTATGTCATGTGCTCAGTAGTCCTTTATGACATGAATAACCTCTGCAATCTAGGTGTGCTTGGGAAATATCTAAGTTTTTTATATGCCATAAGTGTCTTTCCCCTGCCAGTTCTGGGTTTGTAACGGGAATGCCCACATGACATGCACTTGGTCAGCTCAACATTTTAAAGGAAGTATAACATGCAGAAGTTAGGGCACATGTTAATTTTCTGGTATCCTAAACCGAGGGGTTTCATCATGGAATTTGCAGCATAGAAGTTCTCTTTCAGCCTGTTCCCTTCAGGTAAAATGCCTCTGACTTTAACGGATAGACCCAATCCCACCAAAAAAGCAACGAGCTATCTTTCTTCCCCTTTTGAATCTTTCTAATTATAGTGACGGTAGCCTTTGAATCGACTCTTGTTTTAATTACTGAAAAGCTACCTTTCCAAGAATCAGGAGAGCCCGGAAAGTGACTGAGTGACCTTCTCCTAGGGACTTCCCTGTCTCAGGTCCGATTCCTACTGAATTTTTTTTTCATAACCAGCCTCACTCAACCCGTGATCTATGCTACAGCCGATAATTTACTGTGGTTCGTGCAGCCATCCCATAATGCTTCGTCAAAATCTTTTAACAGATCAAAAAACCTTATTGTATCTGCATTAGGTTCTTCTTCTACGATTGGACATTGACTGACATTACCTTCATTCATTTTCATTGCATTCATAACCATATTCCTGTAAGGATTATTGTTGTCATTCACAACTTCATGCACATTGCTAGCATTAGAAGTTGACCCAACCACCGTTTCTACTATGCTCTCATTTGGAACAAATAGTTCTCCGTGTGTGTACCAACACAGGTAATCCTTCATGAACCATTTGGTTAGAAGATGCATTGTTACAACATCTTGATGCAAAAACTTTTTATTTTTACACTTCTTGCGTGGACACCTAATACCGCTATCAGTAAAATTCATCGGAATAGATGTTGTGAAATTAATAAAACCCTGAACCCCGTTACAATAATTCATCCTCCGCAATCCTTGGGGTGAGTCCCGATACATCCATGAACGATTATCCATGACTTCTATCGAACCTCTATAAAATTATAACAACAACATGTATTAATTAACTATGTTACGTAAATAAATTTGCAAAAATATTTGTTTGCCCCGACATTATCCAACAAACTAAAAAAACACTTATGTTAAATGACTCAATTATCAATTATCAACGTCCATACAAATTTATACATATACAAATTTATGGAAATCACAACTCCGCAATAGAATTGATAAAAATTAAAACGAACCCGTCAAACAAGCTATTATTTATTTCATCACAACACATCAAATTCGGTGTAATTCAAACAAAGTTTCAACAATTTACAAACAAATACAATTTGATAAAATCTAAAACAAACTATAACAACTACAAAATTATACATTCATACTACAAGTTTCTTTGACAAATAACAATCAAACAAGTACATACGTTACCAAAATAATATACTAAAAAAACAATAAAAATAATAAAATTGACATTTAAATGTTAAAACTAAAAAGGATAGATTTACTTACTAAAAATGATAAAATCCACAATAAATTGCTCGGAGAACGGATGTGATGACCACGTATAAAAGTATAAGAAACTTGAGTGCTTGTGTTGAGAAGAGGGGGAGAGTTGGGATGGGAAAAAAGAAGGAGAAATAGAGGAAGAGAGAGTCGGCAGAGTTGGTATATATTGACTTTTATCAATAGAATCACTGACGGACACGTCCCGTCGGTAAGTCCGCCGGTGACTGTTCCACGTCACTATACGGAGATCTTGGTTTGAATCCCTCGGTCATTTCGTCAGTAAAATCATCTGAAAAAAATCCACGTCATCACACCGTTACAACTTTTCAAAAATCTATATATTTCGTCGGCAATACGGTCGGTATATACCGAAGGAATATGTCCGTCGGTATATATCGATCGTATTGCCGACAGATTCTATGTCGTCGGTAATTATTACCGACGGAAAAGGTTTGTCGGTATATACCGACAAAATTAGAGACGGAATTATGTCCATCGGTAAAAATTACCAACAAAAAAATTCCGTCAGTGTTCGTCGATTTTCTAGTAGTGTTGTATCTCGTTTTTGTGTATTTTAGAGAGTAATCTTTCTAAAATATTGAATTTAAGGTCAAGGGATATTTTTTTTTATCATCATCACCAAAGCTACTCCTGCTCCTTGAGTTCGAATAGAGTGAAATGAACTTAAGAGGATAAGGTGTTACTTTCACAAAAAGTTCAACACATGCTTAGTGATCGGATCAAAGCAATTATAATTAGGAGGAAATATCCAAATGGAAAGTTACAAAAAGATAAGAATAAATAAAAGATACCAAATGATATCTGATTAAAATAATTAACAAATGGATTAATTTGTCAGCCACCCTTTTTGGATTCATAAGCAGTCACTATGATTACGATTATATTTATTACTTAATTCCCCAGATAAACTCGGTCGTCTCCTAATCAAGCATACTTATATCTTTGACCCTCACGCCTAGAACAACGTCCATGAATTGAACTCAATACAAGAAAGAAAAAAACTGATGGGAAATACTTGTAATTCATGTGAATCCACCTCAGTGGTCACTGCAAAGCTGATCTTTGAAGATGGCGAACTCGAAGAATTTTCATACTCAATCAGGGTTTCGCAGATAGTACAAAGAAACCCTAAGTGTTTTGTATGCAAAGCAGACGACATGGAATTTGATGAATATGTTTCAGCGATCAATGAAAACGAACATCTTCAGTTAGGCCGTCTTTACTTCGCGTTGCCATCAAGTTGGTTAAACAATCCTCTTAGCACTGAACAGATGGCTGCCTTGGCAGTGAAGGCAAATTCGGCCCTGAAGATGGGTACTAGGGGTGGATTTTGTTGGTGTTGGATAAAGAAAGTGGATCCCGCGATTGAGTGGAGTAGCAAGAGCCCTAGTGATGAGACTAGTCCGATGGTGGCGACAGGCACCCACAGTGATGGCGGAGGATTTGTTACGGAGAGAAGAGGGAAGAGTGGTGGCAGAGAAAGGAAATCAACGACTAGATTGACTCCAAGAATGAGTGCTATCTTGGAGGAGTAAGGTGAGGGGTGCATTTTACTCATTGGTATATATGCATGTTATGTTTCTTGAATTAACGTAATTATTTTCTCTCCTCTTAATTTAAAATCGGAGCAACAAGATTTGATAATGATTTTAATCATGTTATATATCCCTTTTAAGTTTTAAATTAGGAGTTAATATATAGTTTACGATTTTTAAAGATCATTTAACATTGATCAGTTTATGGGATTTAGAGTTTGATGATCACCGATGCTCCAACCGATTGTAAAACTAGCAGCTAATCTTTTGGTGCCCATTGTCTAGAGAAAAAAAAAAAAAAAAACTAGGGCTGTGTATTTAGCCGAGGAAAATGGTGATTGTCAGTATAATGCAGCATCATCAATCTAAAGTATCAAATAAAGTTTTAGTTCTACTTAAGTTCATGTGTCTGTGATAAATTATCCATGTTCATATATACATGTCGATTTTAGCATATAGTTAAAATGGAATGCATATAGTTAAAACATACATGTAAGCATTAGTATTAAACCCGATCTAGCAGGTTAATTTAGATCCTGACCAACTTACTCCTAACTTAATCTGAATATAATTAAAAAATTAATTTAATTAATTTAATATGTTAATATATGACTCCATCAATCCAGTTAAAACTTAATTAATTTTTTATTTGTTTTATTTTTAAAAATCCTTAATTAACTTGGATTAATTTACGAAACCTTACCTCCATTGATTTTTAAAGAAGGCAAAAGGACTGCATTATGTTTCAAGAATAAAGAAGACGTTGAACAGCCCTAGATAGCTACGTCAAAGTACCGAGGTAGGTTATGAATTTGTCATTGAATTCCAAGGGACGATCAAATAGAGTTCATAGACGAAGACCTATCACACAATACACAACAAAGTATTCTAAGAATTTATTTATTTTTATATTTT
>Ga0325414_1004827_pt1 | contig 14150 bp, 13 predicted proteins | sample PopdelMetagenome_8_FD_206183 | JGI IMG/M metagenome (GOLD analysis project Ga0325414, IMG submission 206183) | Populus deltoides microbial communities from Bellville, Georgia, United States - Leaf-PdKOR-R3 | ecosystem: Host-associated > Plants > Phyllosphere > Phylloplane/Leaf | place: USA...
TAAGATAGTTGAATGATCTAGCTCTACACTAATTAAATGAATGCCTATATGCCTATACATAAGGAAAGAAATCTTCGTCATCAAGATGATTATAAATATTTCAATCAAACTACTATTTTTTTTTATTCTCATAAATAAAACCATATTCTTCTATAAATAAAAAAAATTGTTTTCATGGTGCTGTATGATTGATGGCTTTTCAATTCAATCAATTTTTGGCTTAACGATGAATTTTGAAGTGCTGCGATGTCGAGTGAAGAGAGAGATGTCGAGTCTAGAGAGAGAGAAAAAAAAATTAAATGCCACACATGAAAGGAGGAGCGAGACAAAGATCATTCATAGACAAAAATTAACGATGAATTTTTTTATATTTTATAACGTTTTGATGCGTTGGCTTTAAAATTAATTTTTAAAAAATAAAAATAATATATTATTTTAATATATTTTGAAATGAAAAAATATTTTGAAAAGCAACCACGTACTCAAATAAATTCTAAATATGATTCTAAATACATGTGGGAATTATAAATATAGGTTGCAAAAGAAAAGGATGAATTCTACATGAAATAAATAAATAAAAAGATTAAAGATGAATTTTTTTTATTAAAAATTAATTTTTTTATATTTTGAATCGTTTTGATACGTTGATTTTAAAAATAAATTTAAAAAAATAAAAATAATATATCATTTTGATTTATTTCAACAAGAAAAAATACTTTGAAAAGCAATCACATTCAAAAATAAACTCTAAATATGATTCTAAATACATGTGGGAATTATAAATATAGGTTGCAAAAGAAAAGGATGAATTCTACATGAAATAAATAAATAAAAAGTAAAAAATAATATATAAAATGGAGTACCTCAACGAAGAAATCATTCATAGAGAAGAAGAATGGTTCACTTCTCTACTTTTATGATCTCTGTATTCATGATTCCGTATGCATTTATTTCAATAATTGTATTCCAATCTCATGTCTATCAACTCTACCTTTTTTTTCCAGCTTGTTATGACGATTGACGACTATCTCTCACATTTATGGTGACCTTTTTGTATTCTATTCTAGCACAGATCATGCATTATTGGACTCATGGATGGATTGGTGGAGTTTGCTCCGAAGTAAATTGGGAATAATCAGAGTTTTTAAATTCGGTCTGGAATTTTTAATGTTTTTTAAATTAAAATAATATTATTTTGATTTTTTTAAAAAAATAGTTAACGGATTACACCTGAATTTTTAATCAAGTCTTGCCAGGACAATTGAGTTATCGGGATAACCCGTCGGGCCAGCCAAGTTTTTAACTTTTATTAATTTTTTTTAAACACGATTCGGTTTCAGCTTCAGATCAGTTGAATCTCGAGTTTATCCATTAAGTCGAGTCGGGTTTTAAAATTATAGATAGTATTGTATCAGAGTTAATTATTGGAGTAGGTTTATCCATTATATATGATAATAAACATTATAGCCTTAGGTTTTATTTCGATCTGGAACAAAACCTTTTATTATTATTATTATTATTATTATTATTATTATTGGTCCTGTGGGACAATATTTTGAAATAAGCAAACTATTCAACCACATTATAGCCTTAGGTTTTTTAGAGTGTTCGATTTATGTTTTTTTTTAGGTATTTTTTAAAAGTGTTTTTAGCTTGAAAAATAATTTAATTAATATTTTTTATTATTTTATGATTTTAATTTGTTGATATTAAATATAAAAAAATTACTTTAATATATTTTTAAATAAATTTAATTATATTAAGAAGTAAATATGTTTCATAGTATGTTCAAAAAATGTTGTGCAGGAGAGGTTGATACTGCTAATAATAATAATAATAATAACAACTATTATTATTATTATTATTATTATTATTATCTTGGGAGGAGCTGTTAAAAAAGCATGTATGTGATTGAACTACTTAATTTGCAATAAATAAGAAAGAAGAAAGTAAAGTAAAGCAAAGTGAGAAATGACTTTGAAGTCATTGTAACAAACACCTGTCGTGCACGACTGATGGAAAGCAAAAGAAAATGGACGCCATTAATTCTCACAGCTGCAACCCTCAATCAAGACCTCTTTTTCTTCTTTTTGTTTTTTTTTTTGGAGGAGGAGGATGAGGGCGGGGGTGGTTGGTCATATGTACATATCGAATGTATCTGTCATGAAATCTCATGTGCATATCTATGTGTGTGTGATGCTATTTTCTTTTCTTTTTTGGGAGGAGGAGGACGGCGACGACTACGACTGAGTAGGGTGGTTGGTCACCTAGCCATCAAAACACTACTTGCTTGACAACATCTCTCAAACAAATTTATAAACTGAATTTGAATATTTTCATAAATGAGTAAAAAAAAAACATATCATTCCTCATCATTAACTTTCTTTCAACAACTAAATTCTTTAACAATAAATGTGTTTCTATCTTGGCTTTTCTATTGATTTACTTGCAAATAAATAACAGGAAAAATTAAACATAAAATTTTTCTCTAAATATTCAAGATAAAAAAAACTTTTGAACCAACGAGATTGAAATTTACAAGGAATTTTTTTACCAGTTAACAGATTTTCAGACATCAAAGATTGATATGGCCTTAAAATAATATATGCCCTTCAAGTTTCATCTTGTTAATTAACTAAGACAATAAATCCATATAACCTGCAGCTTGTTTCTAGTTTATCTTTCCTTTCTATGGATTTCATCTTTCACAGTACTACTTCTATTTCAGCTTCTTCTATCTCTGAAACTTCTGAAAGTAAAAGGATAGTACAAAGTAAAGAGATAATTATTGAAGACTTTACAAAAAACATTGATGACTGGAAAATTTCAAAAATTTATCAAGCTCAGATTTATCAGAAATCTAAATATGATATTTTCAAAACGGATTTTACTATCAAAACTGAAGAGCGTGATATTCAGCTCACCAAACCTTTTGAAACCATTCAACTCCTCTCTCAAAAATCCCTACAAAAACATCTAGCCTGAAACTACAAATATATTCATATTGGCCTTGTCCAAGTCGGAATAAAACCCCTTACAAAAGAAGGCTTAAACACCTCCATTCTAGCTGTCCTCCGTGATGCTAGATTTCAAAACTTCCAAGACTCCCTCCTCAGTTCTATTGAGTCTAGCCTCTGCAGTGGTCCGGTATCATTTGACTGTTATCCAAACATAACCATATCACTCAAAGACAAAAATATCTTGCAATGTATGCTCCTACAAATAAAAACTCACAATTATGACATGCTCGAAGGATCTATCCCCGTTGCCCTCATATTTAAAATCCATTACAAAGTCATGTTCTCAGCCTTTGCCAGCAAACACAAATTCCAATCCCAAAAAGGTGAAACACTCCTACTACAAACAGATTTATCCCGCTCAAACACTGTTGTCCCAAAAGCAATCCAATGAAAAGACATATCCCTACCAGAAGATTGGATCCTTGAAGGTGCAGCACCACCAGAAATACCACCACCACCTCAACCCAATGTCCAAATTAAAAACATTACCCAATACACAGATGGAAAAGTCAGATTGTCTTTCCATCGACACTCTACAAGTTCCAGATTCTCTGAAGCCTCTTCCTCTTCCAGTACAATAGATCTGGGAAGAATTTCCAAAATCCCTTCTGTTATCAATATCCCTTATCATGCAAACCCTCCTAGAAAATCCACGTCTGACATCCCTTCTACCAATTTCCAAAATGCCGATTATACTACAAATATACGAAAACCAGTTTATACAGACCTTGAGCAACCATCTCCTCCAACTTCACCAACCTTTTCCGCCATTACTGAAAACATCCAAAATGAGTTAAATGTCTTGACTTCAGAAAAGAATTTTATCATACACAAATCTCTTCTCAAAAGAGACATTTATAATGATCATAATAAGGAAAAACGATCTTGGTTTTTTCAACACTTCCTCCAACAAAGAAATGATATTCAAAAACAATTTTATGCTTACATTGAGACTCATAACGTATAAATTTTATTCTTTGATTGGTTTGCATTCCATTATGCACCAGCACAACATATTACATATCCTTTTACATCCATTAAACATGCATGTCCTATTACAACCCGTTCCAAAACTCCTACATAGACCCTCACTAGTGGATCTACCGTTGAGTCTGATCATCCTCCTTTACGCAACATCCAACTTACCCACAAAGATCAACCAGTTGATGCGGCCCTATACAAGTTACCTGGTGAAGATACCCTCACAAATACCAAACACATCATCCAACAAAACAATTTTACAAATACCAACCTCCATACCATCAGTAAACAGCTTACCAAATTAGAAAAACAAATACAGAAAACCCCAGCTCAGCTCATAACTGATAAAAACTCAATCGACCTTAAGCTTAAAAACCCAGTATTTAAACCATATCGAGTTACTCAAACGAGCCAAGCACAAATTCAAGAAAATCAAACCGATTTTCTTAGAGCCATTAAAATACACCTACAAAACCTCGACCGGACAACCTTGACTGTCCCAGATACACCTCAACAAACCAACCCTTCATCTTCTACAAATCAGGTTAATACTCTCCAAAATAATCCCGTATCAACCTCTGATACATAAACTTTCCAAGAACAACCTCTTCAATTAAACAGACTCACCTAGCAAACCCCTAAAACAAACATTGCTCCAGACATTTCCATATCTACTGAGCCAACTGTCATCAGCCAACATAAATATAATGCATCTTCTCTCTATGAATGGAACATAGATAGCATGTCTGAATATAATATCCTAAACACCCTCCAACAAATGACCATGGCAGCTAATGCCTACAAAACCCAAACAGGCACCTCAAACAAAGCTATAGCTGAACTTCTTATTGCAGGCTTCTCTGGCCAGCTTAAAGGATGGTGGGATTACCATCTCACCGAAACATATCACCTACATATTCTAAACTCTGTACAAACCTATAAAGACCAAACACATATCCTTGACCCCTCAGGAAACACCATCTAAGATGTTGTGTCCACCCTTATCCTTACCATCTCTTTGCATTTTGTTGGAGATCCTTCCCATTTAAAAGACAAAAATGCTGAACTTCTTTCCAACCTTCGGTGCAAGAAACTTAGTGACTTCCAGTGGTACAAAAATACCTTCCTCACTCGAGTTATGCTTCGAGAAGATTCAAACCAACCATTTTGGAAGGAAAAATTCCTTGCAGGATTACCAATCCTCTTAGGAGAAAAGGTCCGAAACAAAATCAAAGATACCTTTACAACCAAAACTATATCATATGACCAGCTTACATATGGTGAACTTGTCAGCTTCACACAAAAAGAAGGCCTTAAGATCTGCCAGGATCTCAAACTCCAAAAACATCTAAAGTGGGAAATGAAGCGAACCAGACAGGAACTTGGCAGTTTCTATCACCAATTTGACCTCTCCATCAAAAAACCCTCCTGCAGTGGAACCTGCTCACAGCCCAAAAGATATTCAAAACACAAGCCCCCTTATAACCGATCGGCCCATAAATACCGACAACAATTTCATCCCAAACCAGATCAACCTTACTACAAAAAGCCCTACAAATTCAACAAAACCCACAAACCTTTCCAGTCAAAACCCAAACCAAAATTTGACCCCAAAAACATTACATGTTACAAATGTAACCAGAAAGGACACACATCCCGTTTCTGCAAGGTCAATACCAAACTTCATGAGCTCCAAATAGATGAAGATACCATCAATCAAATACAAAATCTTTATATTGAAGCCACAGATACTGCCCATTCTCCTTCTGACACCTCCGAAGAAGAATTTCAAATTGATGAAATAGCAACCACTAGTGCTACTTCAGATGCCTCTACAGACTCCAACAAGTTAACGTCCTAACCCAAGATCAAGAATTCATTCTTGAAGCTATCAAACAACTTGATGACCCTCATCTTCAAAACACCTACTTGGATAGACTGTTGAAAGATTTTAACCAACCAGAGCACCCTCTATATAACCCTCCAAACCGCTCTCTATTACCTTCTACCAGCACTAATACATATGACCTTACAAAAATTCTTAACAAAAAAAAGTCCAAAACCACAGTCACCATTCCAGAATTACATTCTAAGATTAAAACCCTCGAATCCAAATTACAAACCTTGAAACAAACCCAACAGAAAGACTCTACCATATTACAACACCTCCTGTCTAAAATTGAAAGTCAGTCTGACACAGAATCTGAGCCAGACGATCAAACCATTGAATCTCATGCATTACCCCATACACTTACAAATATTGAGCATATCCTAGATGATTTCCTAAATGTATTAACACAAATATCTTCAAAAAAATATTTGATTAAAATAACTCTTATTTTTTCAGACGATTTTAAACTTGACATTATCGCCTTATTTGACACAGGTGCAGATTTAAACTGCATTAAAGAAGGCGTAGTTCCCAAAGGACTTCTACAAAATACCTCTGAAAAACTCTCTGCTGCTAATAATTCAAAATTACATATTGCAGGAAAAACTCAGGCCTCCATTTTCAACATGGGCATCTCTCTTAAAACATTTTTTGTTGTTACAAAAGATATAAACCATACCATCATTCTTGGCACTCTATTTATTGACATGATCACTCCATATCAAGCGCATCATGATTGTATTACTACCAAAATTAATGGCATCAAACTTGTTTTCCCATTCCTAGAAAAATCTAAGACTAGAAATTTAAATTTAATTAAAGCATGTTCCATAAATATCATATCATATCAATGCACTGCTTCTTGGAAAACAATTCCATTTACATGATTTACAAAACCATGTGTCTTTTTGCCGTATTAACAAGCAATTACAAAACTCTGGTTTACAAAAGAAAATCATAGATCTACAAGCTAAGATTGAAGAACAAATTTGTTCAGATTTACCTAATGCTTTCTGGAAAAGAAAACAACACATTGTTGATCTTCCATATGAAGATAATTTTTCAGAAAAACTCATACCTACAAAAGCAAGACCTATACAAATGAATGTTGATTTAGAACAGCATTGCAGACTTGAAATCCATGATCTCGAGTCTAAAGGTCTTATCAAAAAGTCTCGATCATCATGGTCGTGTGCAGCTTTTTATGTAAATAAAAATTCTGAAATTGAAAGAGGCACACCAAGACTTGTGATCAACTACAAACCTTTAAACTCTGCTTTAAAATGGATCAGATACCCAATCCCCAACAAAAGAGATTTGTTACAAAAATTACACTCTGCATTCATATTTTCTAAATTTGATATGAAATCCGGATTTTGGCAAATCCAGATTGATCCCAAAGATAGATACAAAACTGCTTTTACAGTTCTTTTTGGTCAATACGAATGGAATGTCATGCCTTTTGGTTTAAAAAATGCCCCATCAGAGTTCCAACGCATCATGAATGACATCTTCAATGCATATTCAAAATTTTGTATTGTTTATATTGATGATGTACTTATTTTTTCACAATCCATCGATCAACATTTCAAACATCTACATATATTCTTTCATACTGCAAAACAGAATGGTCTAGTTGTTTTTTTAAAAAAAATTCTCTTTTCTAAACCCATGTCCGTTTCTTAGGCCATTATATCTGTCAAGGTACAGTCACCCCAATGAAAAGGTCTTTAACCTTTACAAGCAAATTTCCTGATAAAATTACTGATAAAACCCAATTGCAGAGGTTCTTAGGCAGCTTAAATTATGTTCTGGACTACTATCCCAATATTAGTCGTTTAGCCAAGCCTTTGCATGACAGGTTAAAAACTAACCTCATTCCTTGGTCTGACCTCCATACCGATTTAGTCAAACAGATTAAGAAACAAGTTCAAACCATTCCCCTCGTCCATTTAAGCCAATTCATCAGCTCCTAAGATAGTTGAGACCGATGCCTCTGACATAGGATATGGTGGGATACTTAAACAAGTACAAGGAAACAAAGAACAAATACTCCAGTATACATCTGCCCATTGGAATGATTGTCAAAAAAATTACTCTAGTATAAAAAAGGAGATCCTTTCAATTGTTCTTTGTATTACAAAATTCCAAAGTGATTTATTAAATCAAAAATTTCTTTTACGTGTTGACTGTAAATCTGCCAAAGAAGTTTTACAAAAAGATGTCCAAAATCTTGCTTCAAAATAGATTTTTGCCCGATGGCAAGCTATTTTAAGCATTTTTTATTTTGATATTGTCTACATTAAAGGAGATTCAAATTCTATCCCTGATTTCCTAACCCGAGAATTCCTCCAAAACAGGTCCTGATGCCTCCTAAAGCAAGGACTAAAGACAAGGGGAGAGCACCCCAAACCCAGCTTACAAAACCAGAAAGCCCTACGCCCTCTTCAAAACTCATGTCTTCCGCCATCCAAGCTGCCAAACCTGTCAAGTCATGGTATGAGGCAGTTATTGAAGAAGAAGAACCTACAAAACCATCAGAGGTCCAACCCGACACAGTTCAACATTGGGTTGACACCATATCTAAATCACCAGAATTACTCCTAGCATTATAAAAAGTATCCCAACAGGCCTCTAACGACTCCGCATCTCTAACAGGTAGTGTTTCTAAGCCCCCTTTCAAAACCCCAAGGAGGTTTTTCTACTTCAAAACCCCTCCTTTCTTTATAACAAACCAGTTTTCCAAAGACAAAATCCAAATATATTTTCAAAACCACTTTTCAAAATATTTTGACTATGATAGAAGGATTATATCATGAAGATCCTTCCATTGCTGCTTCAAAGATTTTCCCTCAAAATTGGTACTACAAACCCTAGAATTTAGCCAAACCACAATCCTACTATGCCACCATCCTTGAGATTACAAATTTCATCAAGTTCAAACACTTCAAAATACACTCTGATCACATTGAACCCGCATATTCCACATGCATCATTCATAAAGTCATCCACCCTACGGAGTGGGGACAACCCTTACATCAACCTGTCTCTTTCCCTATGCACTTCCGCACAAATCCTCAGGACTTTAATACTACATATACATATTGGGATTACCAACAAGCATGGTTCAATGCCTTTCTCCTACAAAATCAAAACCACAGCCATTCTTAGCTTTTCTACTTCCATAATACCATGAATACTACAAACCTCCCCCTTTAGTTCCTCCAATGGTGGGACTATTATGGTTGTCATGTCGACTACCTCAAGGAACATCCTCTAGTTAAAAATGGTTACCTCCATTTCAAAAATAATTTTCAACCAGCCCCTGCTGAAAGGAAGTTTTCTTCCCTCCTAATTTTTTGTACAAAATTTTTTGTTCCGTGGGTATGTTCTTGGTTCTATGATTATAATCTACAAAACGAACATCCAATACTTGTTCGAAAATTCAAAATCAAATGGTGGGATTCCTTTGCAGCCGAGTCCAAAAGTTCCAAATTAGCTGTTACGGAATGGTTACAAAAACATCAAACTGCTCCCATCATTGATCATCATCCTCAGTCAAAGTTTCTAGCCCGAAAGGCTCAAACGGCAGCTCTCCTTGCCTCTGCTAAAACTGGAGAAGAATACCTACAAATAGTACAAGGACTTATACAAAGCCAAGATCCAAAAACAGTCATATCCCACTCCAACTCATCTGACTCGATATCTCCTGCCATCTCCCTTGGAGATGATAATGAAGATGACTGTTTTGGTATCTTATCACCTATCAAACGCCATTAAAAAAAAAGTATTTCAGGCTTTTTTCGGCTCATCTGTTTAGAGCCCATATTTTTAGACTCCTATGTTTTAAGTCCTTTTTATTTTTTAGGCCTATCTGTTTTAAGGTCTTTTTTACAAAAGTTACCAGCCCACAAATCAAGTGTCGGTGGCAAGATGACAACAAAGGAAGCTTCACCAAAAACATGACAACAAAGGAAAATTCACCACAAACATGGACAATTTCCATTTTGTCATCATCCAATCAAAGCAGACAATACCACATGGGCTTACATAGGTTCTGCCAAATGCCACATAGGTCCTGAAGAGCTTCTCTAACAGGACGCTTTGGCCTCTTCCATGCCAACTCGCCTATAAAAGGCCACTCCAAAATCCTTAGAGGGTAGAACATATTTTTTCCAAAAAGAAAATTTTACTCTCCTTGTAACCCATACCTGTAACCTATCTCCATTGTCCTTTGTAACCAATATCTCTATATCTCCTGTATTGATTTACGTTACAAATTTAAGTAAGAATCTATTTTGATTATTTCCTGTTATTTACATGTTTTATGTACACTTAAGTATGCTCTGTGTTTGATCAAGGATCCTGACAATGTTGGTCTTGCCTTGTTCATTCGCATCAGAAATCTATTTCAAATTATTTCCTTGTTCTCTTAAAATCAGTATATAGGCTGGAAACCTGTGACCCGATCTTTTAGATCATTCTCAGATATAACAACGCCACGTACTGAATCTTTCATATGTTATCTATTTATCTGTTTATACTTTGTTCTATTTTTGTTTCTTTATATATATATATATATATATATATATATATATATATATATATATATCAGCGTTGCAGGGTCCTAGCCTTCTAGTTTTGTCACTGCATCGAGTATGGTAACTATCTATAAAATATCAACCCATCCAGATCGAGGCAGTGTCTATCAGATTCAACTTAAATTATTGTCCTTAATTAGAGAGTCAAATTTTGTTTTTAAATATAAAATAAGATACAATGTGATCCACCTATAAATTTGTACTAATGTTGTTTATATTTTGATTTAATTCTCTTACATGGTTCCTTAATGTTGATTGTAATTTTTTAAAAATATATACGATAATAAAATAAATATTAGCATGTAAAGCAAGTACTAAAAATATAGAGGATAAATATATTTTTTATCAAAATTCTTTTTTTAATTCTTGTAATATTTTTTTTTTTGAAATTAGTGCATAGTTTATTGAATAAAAAGCAACAAAAATTATAAAATTATATATTTGAAAAAATTATAATGGTTCAAACTAAAAAATAAATAAATATATATATATAATCAAAAACCTAATTTTATTTTTCATGCATTTTTATTTCAACAAAAACATGTATTTTATGAGAATTATTGTTTTTAGGTAAAATTTATTATGATTGAGAAAGCAAGTTTTAATTAAAAAAATACAATAAAAAATCATGAATCCATTACTTTTTACATACCTTTATGAAAAAAAATTAAAAAACAATAATTTTTTTTAAATATATATATAAAGAAACTAATGGTAAAAAATAAAAATAAAACTATTTATTTTATTTCCCTTCAATATTAATGGCCGAATTGTTTTAAAAATTCTACATATTAGGTTAATATGTAATCATTCACAAAGTAATTGATAATATCATCATAAAAGGCCCGATCTTCTTAAAAACAATGGCATAGCTGGATAATTGCTTAAATATTATTTAATAAATTTATTTAAAAATAATTTTTTGTTAAAAATCTAAAAGTAAATAGAAAGAATAAAGGGATATCTAAGAAAAGGCTAGATGCGTCTAGCCCAAGAAAAAAAACCAAGTGTGTGTGGGCTTGGAACTGATGCCCGCGTGCCTTTGTTTTCCTTTCAATGACCGAATGACCATAATTCTTCACACACACATATATAGTACCCGAAAACATCCTAAAACCTCAAAAAAAAAACTCATTTGAAACACCAAAAAAAGCATATGATCACCCTAATAAATCAAAATCTAAACTAATAAAAATTAACTTGACTTGCCTTGATTTACTGTTCGCGATATGTTCAAAGAGAAACACCACATTCATTTTACTTCTCTCCATAAAGAACATATTGATACCAAAATCAATCTTCTTGGTTATCAAAATGTATCTGCCTAACCATTTTCTCTTTTCTCTTCTAATTTTCAACAACCCTCTCTTTCCTTTTAAATTTCAAGTATTGAAACATTTTTAAAAAATGAAGTTTAGGGCTGAATCATAAACCCTAAAAAAAAGGGACCAAAAGAGAAAAGGTAAAAACTTTCAGAACTAAAATGTATTTTTTGAGTCCTATGAATAGTAAAAAAAGAAAAAGAAAAAGGCGTTGTTTTTCAATGTTAAATTCAATCCTTGTTGTTTTAATTTTTTTAATTGATAAAAATAAACTCTATATTGCAAAATTGAACATCAATTTAATGCATGCCGAACATTTTTTGACATTAGAAAACATGTTATAGCACCCAAAATGAAAAACATGATTAGGTTCAAAATTGTTAATATAATGTGGGATGATAAAATTGAAAAGGAAAGTTACGTGATGGAATTCAAATAGTTTTTAAAGGACTAAAAAAAAGGGGTTGACTTAGCTATATTGTAGCAGTCCACAGTGCCGCTATGTCTTGCCTAAGCATGAAAGAAACAGTAAAAACCATTATGTTTTAGTATTTCTTACTAGATCATTTTCGACGCTATGTTGAGGTCATATCAATTTCTTTTGGACTTAAAAAAATATTCATATGTTGTTCATGTATTTTTTAGCAGGAAAAAAATTAAACTATATAGGGATTGATCTAATATGATTTGGTCGACTTGACAAGTCCAAATACAACCCGAACAACTAATAAAAATATAGTTTGACTAAAAAAATCAAAACAATATTTTTAAAAAAAAATATTGAAACGACAACATATTAGATCAACTCGGGTTAACTTGTCAAATCCTCTACCTAGAGCATTAGACCCTGATAACCCTATAGAAAGAAAAAAAAAGAAATTATTAAATCCAATTTTCAAGCAATTCAATGTTGAAAGATAAAATTAAAAGCAAAATTCAACTAAAAATTGAGCTAAGTCAACCTGTTTTAACCTACAAAACTTGGGTTATGAGATCAGGATAACCTCATAAAAAGCAAGTGAAAAATACTTATGAATCTTAATTCCCAATTAATCATAAATATATTTGATTAAAATTAACTTTGGACTTTAATATAAAAAAAAAAACTTATTACAAAACCAAATTAAAATTTTAAGTTAAAATTATTGGCCTTTTAACTTATACTACTTTCATTCACCCATAAAGTTGTTTCGAGTAACTTTTCACTAAATATATAGCTAACTTAACTTATTTTTATCATAAATTATTGTAAAAAATTAACTCCTAAAATTGAAAATCAATTTTATTAAGTTATTATTCTCTTTACTAAAAAAATTAAGAAAGTTAATGGTGCTTCATTATTCATATAAATAACACCTTAGTTTTTTATATAAAAAAATTCTCAAACCTTTTTAATTAATTCTACTTTGCTTTTTTTCTTCTACCAAATTCATTCTTCAATTATACTAAAAGAATTGAAAAAGTTTATGGCGCTTCACTGTTCACCTTGTTTTTTTTTAATTTTTTAATTTTTTCCTTTTTTATTTTTAAATTCTACATTCCAATTTTTTCTATTTATTTACACGATAAAATAACTAATATGCCATTTGGATTTAAAAAAATAATGAACTAGCAAGAAGAGGCACTTTTGGTTTTTTCATTTCAAATGCACAATGCCCTTGAATTGAGATTATCTTTGTCATAGGTCAAGTTTTTTTTTGTTTTTTGTTTTTGTTTTTGTTTTTTTTTCTTTTTGTAATTACCAAATCTGATGAGTAACAATTTAGTATTTAGCAATATATAAAATATTAATTTATTTAAAAAAGGTTGGGTTTTTCTCTTATAGTCGTTTCTCTTTTTCCTGTCTTTTTCTTGATACATTTTCAAAACAACCTTTTAATTTTTATTGCTATTTTTTTATTTTAAATAATCCATTGAATTTGAATTTTTTTCTATTTAACTCTTATTTATTTTTTTCCTTTCAGATCTAGTCCTCATTATTTTGATTGTTATATTTTTTTAATCATTCTCTTAATTAAATTATCCTTTTCAATTACATTTCTCAATATTTTATATCATTCTCTTGATGAAATTCAATTATATCTTTCAATATCTTGGTTCTTTTTATTTTATATCAGACTTAATTCTTCTTTTTTTTCAATTTTTTTTATTAAAATTTTTTTTTTAATTTTTTTCTTTAATAGTTTGAATGATAATAATAATAATAATAAGTGCTGGTATTTCATTAAGTGAAAAAAAATTATAGCAGAGACAACATGAAATATGAAGGCCAATGAGACCTGAGTTGTAGGAATTTAGGAGTTTTTAAGCATAGGCTACAATCTAACAAAAGCTT
>Ga0325414_1004833_pt1 | contig 14144 bp, 8 predicted proteins | sample PopdelMetagenome_8_FD_206183 | JGI IMG/M metagenome (GOLD analysis project Ga0325414, IMG submission 206183) | Populus deltoides microbial communities from Bellville, Georgia, United States - Leaf-PdKOR-R3 | ecosystem: Host-associated > Plants > Phyllosphere > Phylloplane/Leaf | place: USA...
TTTGAATTAAAACTTTATTGTTAACTTGAAAATTTTATATATTTAAGTGAATGATTGATCTTAAAAAATAATTTATGTATATTTATATCATAGCCCAGGATAGAAAAAATTCCTGGCTCCGCCCCTGGTTTCCATACACAAATGTTGTCACTTTTAGAGCCAAAACAATAAAATAATGAATTATTATCTCCATCACATTTCATAAATCACTTCCAATAAATTAAACCGCTCACTAAGCAAGTGATTAATCTAATTATCAGGAAATTTTGAAAACCAAGAGAAATTTTTATTTTCGTTGGAAAAAAATAAAAGAATGACAGATAATAGGATATTGAGAAGGTGATTAATGTTAAAAACAAGAATTCCAACCACTTTAATTTAAAAAAAGAAAAAATCATTTGTTTTAGAGAATAGAACTTTACAGCACAAAATAAGTTAAGGAATCAAAAAGTTATAATAATTTGGACCCACATACTAATACCTTTTGTGCGGCTGTGTTTCCAGTGTCACCTCTAAAGTTTTAAATGTCTTGAAGTAGAGTTATTTAGTACCTTGATTTTGAAGGAAATGACAACATAGCTATTAATGTTTGGAGGCCTCCGAGTTTGTTTCATGGTGTGTGAAAACAGTAATTTATTAAAGTATTTTTTATTTAAAAATATTAAAAAATAATTTTTTTATTTTTAATATCAGCACATCAAAATAATATGAAAATATAAAAACTAATAATTTAAAATAAAAAATAAAAGAATTTTTAATGCATTTTCAATTAAAAAACACTTTTATAAAAACATCATGCACCACATTACCAAACACGCATTAAAAATTAAAATCTTCAGAGTTCCATTTCCAATTTGAAAGAAATCCAGCAAATGTTTTCACAAAATAATGATTATTCCTAAACAAGAGTTAATATATTTTGAAACACAAAGAAAGGAATAAAATGTGGTTATTTTGAAAAACTAGGGAGTAAAGAAGAATACTCCTTTCGGGGGGGGGGGGGGGGGGGGGGGGGGGTTTGGGGGGGTGCTTCTTTAATCCTTCCATACTTTTCCATACTTTATTTCTGACGCTATGTCTCCTGGTTATAGAGCCACCACAACGGTATAATAATAGCCAAAAAGAAAGAAAAAGGCAGCCCATCGTCAACATCACTTACATACATTGCACTTGTCTCACTCATTTTGGTCTCCTCTCGAACGTTAAGATTTGCTAAGGCTAGTTGTTCCTTTCTTTCTTTGCTTCAAAGGTAATCAATGTTCCATGTATTCTTTTTTGTAATCCTTGTAAGATCTTTTGTCTCTTCATCTGCTTACCTTTCCCATGTTTATCCAAATGTTTAATCTTTTCATATCCTTGGATATGGGATTTGTTGTTTTGCTGATGTCAATCAAACAAAATATATAAATGGGTTTTGATGCTGTGTTCTTACGTGTTCTTAACGAATGAATTTCTCTGTTTGAATTTAGGTTCATTCTGTTTCTTCATTAGCGTACCACCATCTGTATTCTGTCAAGTTTTGGGTGAGTTTCAACGGTTCTTTTTTTCCTTTTTCCTTGTTGTTTATGTTTTCTTTCCCTTTAATTTATGCATTTCTCTTGTTATTGTAAATCTTAATTATGATTTCTGAATAGTTTGCCATGTTTCAAATTTAATGGCAAATCTGCATTTAAGATTATGAACTTATTCACTAGATAGTTTAGGAATTCATTGCGTTTAATTTTGTTTGTTTATTATTTTCAATTTGGTACAGGAGTTGGTATATAAAAAGTCATGGAAAGCTAGCAATTGGGTTGGGTAGTTTTACTCTAGCTTGTTTTTGTTTCTGATTTAGGATCTGCATTACAGCCTTTAATTCTTCCAATATATTAGGTGTATCTTTTGGATTTTGACTGGTTAATATTCTCACTGGATGAAACTATATATACATTAGACATGGATGCAAAATGAAGGGACCCTTATTCGGATCGGAAGTTTTATTCACTTATGCTTTATTTTTTGAATAATTGCAATCTGGGCTTTGAGCAACCATGCATGCATTGATGGCACCATTATTCTATAAATAGTACCTGACTTGTTAATTCATATTGTTTGTGGATTTGACTGTTTACAATTTCTAGATCCCCTTTATGATTTTTTGATTCTCCAATCAAATGATTCTGATATGATATTCATTTCTTTTATGCGCGAGCAATGAACTTACGTTTGTTATTATTGTTCTTGTTGCTAGCTTGGTGTTCCATCTCTCCCTTCCAGCACCAAAAGAAAAACAACTGGGAATGCAGAAAAATGTGCTTGATCTCTGGTAATTCATGTTGCGGAGCTTGTGAAATTCAATTGCAAATAGGTTGCGCTTATCCATCCCGTATGAGGTCGGATACTCAACACTTGACAGATTCATAGTTCGGATTCGAATGAACAAGGAAATCAGAAATAGAATTGCTGTTGTTTTGAAGCACTGCCTTGGCGCAGACGATTGAGTTTTTAAGCTCTAAAGATTCCCATCCTGTGAATTATAATTTATAAATATAGTCTATTAAGATTTCTTATTGACAATGGAAAATAAGGGGAATGTGTTGATGGAAAGGTATGATTTTGGGAGATTGCTTGGCCAAGGAAACTTTGCTAAGGTTTACTATGGGAGAAACCTGAAAACTGGCCAGAGTGTTGCCATCAAGGTCATTGACAAAGAGAAGGTTCTGAAAGTAGGACTGATGGATCAGATCAAGCGAGAGATATCTGTCATGAAATTGGTTAAACATCCAAACGTACTGCAACTATACGAGGTTATGGCCACCAAAAACAAAATTTACTTTGTGATAGAATATGCTAAAGGTGGCGAACTCTTTAATAAGGTAGCAAAAGGGAGGCTCAAGGAAGATGTTGCTAGTACGTATTTTCAACAGTTAATCAGTGCAATTGATTTTTGTCATAGCAGAGGTGTTTCTCACCGACAGTTAATCAGTGCAATTGATTTTTGTCATAGCAGAGGTGTTTCTCACCGAGATTTGAAACCAGAAAACTTATTACTGGATGAGAATGGAGGTTTGAAGGTGTCAGATTTTGGTTTGAGTGCTGCTGCTGAGTCTAGGCGTCAAGATGGTTTGCTGCACACAACTTGTGGAACTCCTGCATACTGGCTCCTGAAGTTATTTATAGTAAAGGCTATGACGGGGCCAAAGCTGACATATGGTCTTGTGGGGTGGTCTTGTTTGTTTTGCTGGCCGGTTATCTCCCATTTCATGATGCAAATCTGATTTTGATGTACCGAAAAATAAGAAAGGCAGAGTACAAGTTCCCTAACTGGTTTTCACCTGAAATGTGCAGGCTGCTATCAAGGATGCTTGATCCTAACCCAAAAACTAGAATATCCATCACAAAAATAATGGAAAATTCCTGGTTTAGAAAAGGATTCGATTCTAATGCTGTTACAATTAAAAATGAAGTTACTGGATTGGATCCTTTGGCTGCTGATGTGACATTTGACTCTTGTGAGAATGATAGTGCTCCTGCTGAAGCCAAGAAAGAGTTGAGCCAGCCTACCAGTTTGAATGCCTTTGATATCATATCTCTTTCATCTGGGTTTGACTTATCTGGTTTGTTTGCGAAAGATAACCAGAAGAAAGAAAAAAAAGTTCATATCAATGCACTCTGCCTCAACTATTACATCCAAGCTGGAGGACATTGCTAGGCTTCTGAAGCTAAAAGTAAAGAAGAAAGATGGAGGGCTGTTGAAGTTGGAGGGATCAGAGAAAGGTAGGAAAGGGGTGTTGTCCATTGATACAGAAATATTTGAGTTCACTCCATCTTTTCATTTGGTAAAGGTGAAAAGTTCTAGTGGTGATACCCTGGAATACCTACAGATACTGGAAAATGGTATAAGACCAGCTCTAAAGGACATTGTTTGGGCATGGCAAGGTGAGTAGCGGCAGCAACACATACTTTCTTCCTAGTTATGCCAGCATTTTAGTTATTGTTTTGTTGTTTGAATTTCGAATTTTATTCATAAATTTATTTATTTGGGACCTGTCACGGCCTACGTGTGCTTGTAAACAACCATCATTCAACATACTTAGTGGTTTGGTGCTCAATTTATTTTCTTTATCATGTTTTCTTAGAATTTTGCTTTCATCATGGTTATTGCTGCTGCTCCTCGTGCTTCTTCAAACGAGTAGATTATATAGGGCTTCACATTATTGTCACCACTGCTTGTGTTAATGCCGAAATCGCAGTGTTTTTTTGTTAAATGTAGGGTGGTTGTGACATGTATTCAATTTGGTATTATTTACATGAGGACGTCTTGACGGTTGTTTTGTAATCGAGGACTTGAACAATTGAGTAGCAGGCTGTAGCCTGTAGGGTAGCTTAACTGCTAGGATTCCATGTTTTTACACTCAAATACTTAATATTCTACTATTGTATGCATAATAAAAAAAAAATATGAATATGGAAATTAAGGCTGCAGACCTCATCTTAAGATATTCTTAAATTAACACAAATTGAACTGCATACTTGCATTCATTACATGAGTATGCACATAAAATGGAAATTTTCCAGCCATTGGAAGCTACTGCAAATACAACCAAGCATACAAAGTACCTTATCTCCATGAAAACCAAACTAACCAAGCCTAAGAAGTTGACAGTGCACTGTGTTACAAGCCCTACTAAGAGTTTCAGTAGTTGAAACAGGGCTCCGAAGTGGGTTTTACATTTTTTGTTGATGTCTTACTTCCTTCAATCTTGGCTTTTATACTCCTAAATTCTTGGTGATCATGTAAATGCCTAGGTCTCCACTAACTGTCCTTCGTACTATCTCTTCCTTGAATTTCTTGTCCATGATCCGACGCTTACTGTTTTCTGTCACTGTAGCTTGCAGTGTGTGGGTCTAATTTAAGCCCTAATATTCTGTTTGTCAAATATTTTCATTGAAAAATGCATCAATAAGAAAATGTTGTTTAAATTAAAGAGAAGCGAGTATAGTTTCCTACTTTTTCAAAATTATTAAAACTTTTATAAGAAGATATTTTAATTTCCTTTACTTTTAATTCAAAAAACATGTTACTAATAAAATATGTTTTTGATAAAAAAAATTCACGTGTAAGAAAAGAATAATTTATTTAATAAATTATTTTGTTTTATTAAAAAATTAAATCATAGTATCTCGTACAAATATCTATTTTAATTATAAGAAATAAATAAAAATAAATTTTAAAAACTACCTAGTTATAAGCTAAAAGAAGTAATTTCATTACTTTTTTTTTATTGTTCACTATTGATCACTACAGTGTACTTGGCTTAGCTCTCTCTTATTTTTTTTACCTTTTTATCCTTTTGCATTTATTGGTTTTAGTCATTTATTGGTTTTAGTCATTTTTTTCTTAACTTTTATCCCTTCATTTTCATGTTATATTCAAAATGATTTAAAGTCTAATAATTCATTTTGGTTTGTGTTATATATTGTATTTAAAGTGTCCATTATGTTTAATTTTACAAAATAAAATTTATTTTTATTAGTTAGAAAATATTAAAATAACAAGAAACAATTTAACATAAAAACAAAGAGGCAATCACTTTTTCTTTTTAATGTTCATGAGGTGCAAAAAATTACCTGTGAGTCCTTGCATTTTTAAAATTCTTCATTCTTATTCCCTATGTTTTAATACTTTCTCGTTTCAGTACTAAACTTCATTTGTTTTCTATTTCAGTTCCTAGAATTTGATAAGAGAAAGACAATTATTAAAAAATAATAAACTAGTTTCTTTTAAAAAAACAAACAAATAATAAAATCTTTCTTTCAAAAAATACATTAAATATTTTAATTTTCATACAGCCAAATTCTAAAAGTTTTCATGCATATTTTATATAAAAAAATAAATTGTGTTTTTATCATAGTTTGAAAAACACAAAAACTAATTAATGGATATCATAACAAGTTTGTGATTATTCATTAAGATTTGACTAAAATCTCAAAAACATCACAAAAAACAATTTGTTTAATTAATATTTGGGGTATGAATTTTACAATATAATGCATGTTCCTGGTATTAAATTAAATGAATTGACAAAAATAAAATGTTAGGAATTAATTATAGACTTTAATATTTAGAGGTATAAAATTATACTGTAAAGTATATCCCCATGTATTAAAGATACAAAATAAAAATAAATATATTATTAAAATTTGAGCCTTAGAATGGTTAAGTTTTATCCTAATAAGACAGAGATCTCTTTACTGAAGGGGATTTGTCTTAAGCTCCTAGAGATAAAGATCTCTTTCCTTGGTTTTTCAAGTTATGAAAAAGAAATAAATGAAATAAAACTATTTAAAGCATGTTTAGTTCGGTTTTAGAAAAAAAAGGTATCAAGTAGTGGGACTCATGCTAGTCCACATTATCATTTAACATCTAAAATTGGATGGAGGGACATGACTAGATAACGGAAACATTAAGAAAGTTAATTGATGCGAAATGACATTGAATTTTTTTTTATATATATAAAAAAACATAGAAGCGGTTTCAGCTAATTATCCCAATGATTTTTCTAAATTTTAAAAAAGCTGAAAATTTCTATATAATCCTCTACTTTTATTTATTTATTTTTGTTTTTTTCATTATTTTTCTTGATTGAGTTAATTATATTTTGATGTGTGAATCCTTCAATTTTTTTATACGAGTATATCAATTTTTATTTTACTATTTAAGTGAGTGTAAACATTGAGTTGCAGCTTGATTATGTAGGTCTATATCTAGTATGTATACACATTGAGTTATACTTGTTATTAACATGATGCATTAAATTTTTTGGGTTTGCCTTTCAACAATTTTTAAAGTAAAATCCTCAGTCATAGCATTTCTTTCTTGGTCAAACTTTCTTGAATTGTTTTTCATCATCTTGAAGATCCACGGGGCAGTAAGCATGAAGAAGGATTCTATTGGCTATGAACCCGAAAACCTTACCCAACCCAACCTGACATTCTGGCTTTTTGGAGAGAAATGAGGCACTTTATGAATCAGCAACTTCTCATCAAAGAAGCTTGGAGATCTTCTATCAGTAGCACGTGTCCATCCTGCTGTGAACCAAATGGAATGTCACCCGGTATGGCAGCAACCAAAGCTTCATGCATTTTGTCAATCCGAGGGAGTTCACTTATGTGTGAGTATGAAATAGGAACACTTGAGTAGTAGTCTTCTTGTGGATCTTTGAAAAAGATTGATATGAAGATGTTGACTCCTTATCATGTATCACTTTTAAATAAATTTTCTCCTAACCCCTTACAACAACAGATTGATTTTGTTGTTAAAGGTTTTCAGATTTCACTTTGGTGTCCAGATTCTCACAAGGGCATATGAATATATGAAGGATTTTCTAACATATTCAAGGATTGAACACTCTCTTTGTTATTCATTTTGAGTTAAACTTTTTTTCTTCTTTAAAGTTCTGGATTTATCATTGCTGCATTATTTGTTTTTGTTGCCGCAGCCGCCAATGGTTTGGAACTGTTACACCAAACCAACTAGACCTAGGGAGCACTGGTCTAGCTTCTGTTCTTTGTGCTGTCCAAGTGATGGTGTTTATTGTAGTCTATCTTTTGGAATATCTTGTCAAGAGCTACTGACTTTGCAATATTGATCTATCTCCTGGTTTGTTTATAAATCTTCATTCTCTAATGCAATAAATCTACATATTTTAAAGGGAAAAAAGTCAATTTATTAATTATTGTGATGGTGATTTGTCTTCCTTTGTTTCCTTTCCCCCCTGCTCCTTAAGGGTATGCACCATTAGGTTCTGTAGGTTCACAGGAGATCAAGATTGAGGTTCTCAAGAATCCAATTCTTAAAATGATTGCTGAGAAATTAGGCAAATCCCCAGCACAAGTGGCTCTCCAGTGGCGACTACAAATGGGCCACAGTGTGCTACCTAAAAGCATAAACGAGGCAAGAATCATAGAAAATGTTGACATTTTTATTGGTATATTCCCAAGACTTATTTTCCAAGCTTTCTGAAATTGAGCAGGCAAGTGACAGGGCCTCAATGTTTTATGCCTGTGAATGTTTCTGTGCACTTGCTCAACCCAATACATTTTTTGTCGCGAGCTGCACTGCACCTACTATATATCTGATAATTGTAGTTCTGAGTAAGTAATGGTTTACTACGGTTATATAAAAATTTGCTTGAATTGGCTTGCAAGATTTTGTGGGTGTTATCATGCAAGTGGTTTGTTTGCGTTAATGCACCTAGGCTCGTGTTTTACCTACTTTATGAATCTTGGGGTCATAGATTGGCTTTCTGAATTTATCAAGTAATTGCACGCAACTAAGTCATTCATGAGCTATAAAAAGTAATTTACTTCCTTCAAAATGATTGACCTTATAATTTAAACATGCAGGAGAGGCTTGTTACAGGAACTACTTTTGTGCATTGGACTTATGGTGCATACAGGATATTGGATGGACTCTGGGATGGTGAAATGTGAGAAGATTCCAGGTGTAAACACTCTGGATTTTCCATTTTAGCTGCTTGTTTCTCACATTACTCAATTTTCAAATGTTTAGTCGGTTCTTAATTATTAGATCGGCAGCAATATGTTGAATCAAAAAATAGGTGGACAATATGTTGCTATATATTTAGCAACAACAAAGCCATTTGATTACATTTAAGTCATGGAAGTTCACCAAAATCATATCAAGAAATGTATTTATTTAAATAGATGAAAACATATTCACAAGACATTCTGCCTCAAAATCAAGTGTGTTCATAGCAGCGCAGCAGTTATCTTGGCATTTATGGAGGTGGCAATGAACAGTTGGATCCCAAGTATCCATGCTATGCGGAAGAGAGCATTACTTGCCTAATTGTTTGTTGGCACAGGGTTTGATTTGCGTCTATGGTCAGGATGTTGAATTGACCCTAAGCAATTGCATGTTATCCTTTTTGTGGCAATCAATGCAACTTTTTTTTCTTTTTTAAATGCTTTTCACCATGGCTACTCCATTTTTCCTTTTGTTTTAGTAATAGAATTATATTATATTGACAGGGAAAAAAAGAAGAGAAGAGCACCATAGCTGAGATGGAACAAAACTATAAAATAAAAGGTGTACCGCTAAATATTATTTTGACATGATAGTTTTTTTTCAAAAATACACATATACATCATAAACTGAACTGATTAATAGTCCTGTACTGTTTTCCTTTGTTTTGTTAGGAGTGGCCCCATTCAACTCTATTTCTAGTGCTTTGTGGGTCTACTGCGTTGCCAATTTGGTTGGTTCAATGATGATGCTTTAAATGCACCCAACTTGCCAGGTTATTTGTTTTCTCTTGTACCTTTAGGAGAGTTGTGATTGAATTAGTGGATCCTGAAGTTTCATTTTACACTTGCTTTCATTTCCCTACACGAAAACACCACTCGAATTTATGTTAATGCATAATGAAAAGTACTGTCAACAGTTGAGGGCAGGGAACATAGCTAGTACATTGCATATGATGTTGTGGGAAGAATTTGGTTGTTTCCTTGATTAAAGGGTGCCGAGTCACTTTATGATCCAAGCCCAATGATGGTACGATGCATTAAAATTGACGTGGAAATTGTTCCTTGATTCATGTTTTTTAAGATGACAAAATTACATATATATAGTGTTATTTTCTTTGGTTTTTATGTTGTGGCAACTGCTTGTTTTGTTTTTACATCGTTATATATTTAGATGTTATATTCTTATTGAGATCATTAATTTATTGGGAATTGTTTTTGAATTTTAGTGAAGTGAAAAAAATGTAAATTGAAGAGGAATTCCAAAGAATGTTGACCTCACTTGTTTCTTTGCTCCTGTGGAGAGCTGAAACTCTCAAATATGAGACTCGTTTAATTGATGATCTTTTGGGCATGTTTCACAAATGTGTATCTCATTTATATACTAGTTTATTTATGTTACATGGGGTCCACGACTTGGATCGTTGTGGTTTTTAGAATGTTTTGATGAATTCAATTTCGTGTAAAATCTTGATATCTTAACATTAATTTTTTTATATGTTTTTTGGGTTTTAAATATATAATTTGATTCTTTATTTTTATTTGATTTTTTATTGTTTTAGATAATTACTATTCTCATTGAAGATTTTCTGAATGCCTGAAGATTTTTTTCATGAATTTTGTGTAGGCAATGTCATTGATCCTTTGAAAAAGTCCAATCTTTTTTCAATAAAATAAAATAAAATAAAATAAAACTATGATGTGTAATTGGTCTTCAATAATTAATATTTTCAATGCAAATAGTTTGATTTCTTTGTTTATTATTGGTGGGAAAGTATTGATTTGGTTTTTGTCTCATGTTGTTGGGTGATTTTCTTGCAATTTCGCGTGTTTCCTTGCTCTTGTGGATATCAACACTTCTACTTATCTTGTCGATTCAAGGAAGCTTAATGTGGATTTTTAGGTTTTTTTTTTCCTTCACTCGTTATTGGGTGATTTTTCGTTTTAGACCAAGAAACCGGAACCATCATGTTATGAGAAATAATTGGGGTAGGTGACGAGGTACTATGGTGTACTAAATTTTATGCTTAAATGTCTTCTATTGTACTTACTGTTTTTAATGTGAGATTATGATTTATGTATCCTTACTTCAATGAGGTTATGTTTTTACTTCAATGCCTTTGTGCCGAGAATGAGAGAACTTCTTGTCAATAGAAAGCCATAAATTATGCCTTGTTAATAGCTATTAATCTAGGCTGTATATACTCTCATAAATAGGAAGGTAGATTTAGCTTACCATGTATAGCTTCCTAAAATCACCCTAGGTGATTAGCATGTAAATATTTAAGTTTCCTTGTATACCTGCTTTGGAGAACTCTTGCGTGGAGAACAACGCCTCGATACTCAAAATATTATAAAGCAGTCACGTATTGTTTCTAATACTGTCTCAGTTACCTATGTTGCTTATGGCAAGGTGAAGAGTCGTGACGCGAGCACTTCACAATGCTATAGTTGCAAAAAATATGGCCATATTACCCCAAACTGTCCTCAAATTTTGTAATTATTGCAAGTAGCAAGGGCACATTATTAAGGACTGTACTGTTCATCCTTCACGCTCGAACAAAGTCTATCTTGTTGTTGTTATTGGTGACTTACAGCCAGCTATGCTTATATAGGTGGTCATAATGTTTTCTTTCATGATTTAATTTTCAGAGATAGTTATTAGAAACCAAGGAGGCTGCTGAGCAGCAGTGGAAATCATTGAAGAAGCGACAATCTGGTAAAACTTATTTCTTGTAATATTTGGCAGCAAGTTCTTTCTACTTTTTGTGCATGTTTTTGGCACGTTTCAAACTATGGTTAATTTATATACCAAGAAAGGATCTTTGGTGATCTTCAGTCACAAAGCATTAGTGCTGTCTATACTCTAAATTATTGGCATATGTCTCTGGCTATGAGAAACTATCTGAAGCTTTTATGGCCATCCAAGTTACTGCCATATTTATGATCTGCTTTCTGATAGGCCTCTTGCTTGCTGTCATGGATGCCTATATGCTCATGGGTGTATGGTAATATATTGCCCCAAAAGCTTCTGTATATTCGTTGCTAACTCAGGTGGGTGACTGTTTGGAAGAAAATAGTTTATTATTGTTTATTATTGCCACCCGTTGCACTAGAGGTGATAGATTGATGTTGCACTGATGTGTTCTGGCCTCGAACCACAGAAAAAATAATATTACTTATCACTGAAAAATGAGTAAACAAAAAGAAAAGAATTATTCCTCGTGCTTTTACAATGTCTATCTGCTATCTATGATTTGTTAAGATACTTTCGGAGTATTAACATTAGTTTCTGTTGCTATGAAGGCAAAGGTGATGGTACGGATGCAGAATCAGGACCCCAAGAAGATTTCCTCATCCAGGATGAGATTTTTAAATCTCGTCTAGTGAGCATCAAGCATGCAAGTCATTCTTTATCTCCATGCTGCATTTTGCAGGTATTGTTTTACGGCCTTTTTCATTTTTTTTATGTAGCTTGTAATTCATGGTGGTTGTATGCTGTAACAGTTGGTGGAATTGAAAAAAAGGTGAGACTTACACTGGGCATTTGGTCAATTGTGTTGCTTGGATGAACATCCATCTCGATTTAGGTTTAATTTTCTTTTACCCTAATATCCTTGATCTGTTTTAGATTCCAAAATTACCCATTCCTTTCCATGCGTTCATTTTATGTTTTTGACACTGGCTTTTCTTGCAGGTTGCTTGATTTTTCTTTTTTGCTCTAAAAAACATGGCAACCATCTCAAATGTTGACACACTTAATTTTTTTTGTCTTGTGTTAACTGTTGCTTCCTCTTTCTTTACTCAAGACTGCTTAAGGCCACCCAATGGCAAGAAATAAATGTCTGTTTTTCTGGTCGTGTCATTTGACCATATGAATCCAGAATTTTCTACAAATTTGTAGACAATGTTTTACGACCTTTTTCATTTTTTTTTATGCAGCTTGTAATTCATTGTGGTTGTATGTTGTAACTGTTGGTGGAATTGAAAAAAGGGTGAGACTTACAATGGGCATTTGGTCAATTGTGTTGTATTAGATTACAAAATATCCTATCCCTTTCCATGCGTTCACTGCGCTTGACAATGATATTACATAAATGTTGAAATATCTTTTTATGTCTTGGAAGATGAAATGGTCGGCCATTTCCTTGTTTTTATTGCTCTCTGCATTAAGCATTTTCATGTAATTCTGTGTGCTTTATCCACCTGTCAATTCCCTGCTTGACAAGCACAATTACATGCTAGTAGGTTTTTGATGGGAAGTGGGAATGAAAGAGGTGCAGTTGCAATCTTGTTGAAATCTACTGATGAGCTGAATGACAGTCCCCTGGGTGCTAAAAGTGCTAGTGATAGATATGAATTGCATGTTAATATTTTCCAAGTTGTCCCTTGGGTTAGGGTATATTATCATTCTCTCCAGTTGTTTGTGGATGATCAAACCGAAGGCAGCCGGTGCTTTTGTGGAAAAGATGCATGTTTTTCCTTCCAAAGACAAGATATCACCTGGTATGATGGAGATGTTTCTGAAGCTTCCTTGTGGTGTGAAATCAGCTGCTTTGATATTAGAGTTTGCTTTAAGGTAGGCTTAGCACTTCATTGTTTTCTAGTTTGACTCGGAAAAATAGAGTGGATTGATGAATGAATTCAGTGTGGTAAAATATTTGATATCGTGAGAAACCAGCCTATGGATACAGTGACAAACGACAAATAGACTATAATTTCCCGTCTGCTAGATATTTTTTATAGCCTCAGCTTTTGGATAATTAACTTGAAATTTTGTCAATGCTTTGCGTGGACATCCTTTGTTAATCTGCCCAATACTAAAAGCACATTATGATAGCTTTCTCAATGAACCTAGGGGGGCATTAAACTAAGTCATGTAAATGCTCCATTTCACCGAATCTTGCTATTCTGATGATTTTCAACTTGTAAATTGATGCACAGAGAAAGATACTACTAGTCTAACATAATGGAAAAACATTCTGTTATGAATGATCACATGCACACAGAACAGTTTCTTATACTGCCAAACTGTATTTTATTTGTGTTTTTCATCTACTTTTTACGATATGTTAACAGGGATTTTTTGCACATTGATGATTATCCTCCAGATGCTAATCAAGGATTTGATATTCTGTCAGCTGCAATAAGCTTACCCAACTTCCATGCAAGCCTGTTTTTCCCTAGCAATGAATGACTCTGTGAGAAAGTCACCCATGCTGTCTAAATTTCAGGTGATATGATCTGTTTTAGATTACAAAATATCTCATCCCTTTCCATGCGTTCATTTTATGTTCTTGACCTTGGCTTTTCTTGCAGGTTTCTTCATTTTTCTTTTTTGCTCTAAAAAACATGGTAACCATCTCAACTGTTCTTGACACATTGAATTTTTTTTTTCTTGTGTTAACTGCTACTTCCAAATTCTTTACTCACGACTGCTCAAGGCCACCCAATGGTAAGAAAGAGATGTCTCTTTTTTCTTGTCCTGTCGTTTGACCATATGAATCCAGAATTTTCTACAAATTTGTAGACATTGTTTTACGGCCCTTTTCATTTTTTTTATGAAGGTTTTAATTCATGGTGTTTGTATGATGTAACTGTTTGTGGAATGGAAA
>Ga0325414_1004836_pt1 | contig 14141 bp, 9 predicted proteins | sample PopdelMetagenome_8_FD_206183 | JGI IMG/M metagenome (GOLD analysis project Ga0325414, IMG submission 206183) | Populus deltoides microbial communities from Bellville, Georgia, United States - Leaf-PdKOR-R3 | ecosystem: Host-associated > Plants > Phyllosphere > Phylloplane/Leaf | place: USA...
CAATCGGATGATTTGTCATTAATAGCTCAATATAAATTATTAACATAATCATATTAATTATCTTATTCAAGTAACACTAAACTTTTAAATAGTGTCAGGAATTCATGATGCTAACTTATGTTAACAACAAATCAAGTTCCTTTCACAGCACAAATGTAGGTTATACCATACGGTTGGCTATGAAAGCGCCAAGCATTTGTTGTGCCAAGTGACAACATGAATTTAGATTAACCATTTAACAAGTAAGGTATTAAGAATTAATAAGATAAAAATGATAAGACATATTAATAGCAAGTTGTTTAGGATATAATCATTGAAGTCCATATTGAGTTTATATTATACTTATCCTAACACCATTAGTGAAACCTTTTCACCTTGACGTAATAAACTTAGCTAAATATAATGAAGAAGATAAACATATATAAACAAGAGGAGAACATGATTATATAAGTATAGTAAAATAAATGAAAGGCATAAACAAGAGATTAATAAAAGCAAAACTTAAGCATTACAAAAATATAAAGAAAGAGAGCAAGAACGTGATCTTGATCTAAAAATCAAGATGCCTAAATGCATGGCAAATGCCAACTTTTATAGGCCAAAATGGGAAACTATTGATTTGATGACTAATTGTTGAGTGGTGGCCACCTCTTGATTTGGTAACAATCCTTATTTTCTTGTCTGCAGAGAATAACATTGCTAACATCAGAATTTGAGCTGATAGTCTTCATGAAAGTTCTGGGCAATTGTCTTAACTTTCCAACAAAACAAGAATCGATGCATTTGTCTACAACTTGAGATATGGGCTGAACACTAAATAGTGTCTAGGCTGCAGGACAAATTCCGACTTCTTTGTTGTTGCTACAATTTGAACTTTAAAACGGTCCTTTTGAATCTTGGACTCTTCATGAAAGTTTTAGACCTATGTCTTAGCTTTCTATACATATAAACCACACCTAAATCCAAGTTCTACAGCTCTAGTTATGATCCAATAATCGCATGGTGTTTCAGTTTGGACTGAACCAGCATCTCTTTTCTAAGCTTAGCCCTCTCTTTGTCATTTCAATTTCAGTAGTTAAACTCATCAGTCAATCCTTTGATTTATGTAATAGGCCTGTATTTAAGATGAATATTTACCATAAATTAAAGGTATCTTATATTATTAGGAGATATTGATACTTCAAGTGCAAAATGATGATATAAAACATTGATAAAAATACACTTTTAAGTACTAATCACTGTGTTCTTGCCTGCTCCAGGGTTTTGTTGCGATTAGCTTGCTATTGTGTTGTTGGTTGCTGGTTTTTCTAGTTCATTGCTTGCTTGCCTCATTAGTTGCTGCTATAGGGTTTTGTTAGCTTGCTACTATGTTGCTGGTTGTTGGTTTTGCTAGTGCATTACCTGTATGCCTCTTCAATTGCTGCTAAAGTAGCTTTTAGTTCCTTCGGTTAGGTTTGATTCGACTATTGTGGGAGTTTGTTCCCCTAGCCTCATTTGATTCTAAGGGAGCCTGTTGCTTTTTCTTTTTTTGTTCATATCTATATATATCTTAACTTGTTGGTTCTCCATCTTTGTTTCATTTAATCTATAAATTTCTTACATTTGATTAAAAAAAAAGAAGTGGGGTTTAGTAAGGGGGTACAAGTTCAGACTTTACAAAGGGTAAAGAAAAGGTGACTGAACCTCAACATCCTAAGAGGTTGCGAAGCATTAAGTGTTTCAAATATTTGGGGCATGAGCATATTGCTTCTGAATGTTCGAACAAGAGAGTTATGGTGGTGCATGGGAAACATAGAGAGTTGGTCAGTAGCGATGAGGCTAAAACTAAAGTTGAGGATAAGCATGGAGAAGATTTTGAGCCAACAAAAGGGGATTTATTAGTGGTGCAGCGGGTTTTAGATGCACAAATTGATGTTAGTGAAGAACAACGTGAGAACATCTTTCATACCAGGTGTCAGATTTAGATAAGGTGTGTGGAATGATTATTGACAATGAAAGTTGCACTAATGTTATGTCCACTACCTTGGTGGAGAAGTTGGGTTTAACTACTGTTCCACATCCTAAACCGTATAGTTTACGGTGGCTTAACGAGAATGAAAAGATTCGGGTGACAAAGCAAGTTTGTGTGCTTTTTTCCATCAAAACCTATCATGATAAGGTTTTGTGTGACGTCGCTCTAATGTCAACTAGCCATGTCTTATTAGGTGTCCATGACAATTTAATAAAGATGTGACTTACAATGTACGAAAGAATACTTACTTGTTTATGTTGGATGGGAAGAAGGTGAATTTGTTGCCATTGAGTTCTCGGCAAGTTAGAGAGAATTAGCTGCGAAGTCAACAAAATGAAGTGAAATTGGGTAAAGGGCTTATGTTAGCCAAGAAGGGAGACATCAAGAAAACATTAGCTTTGAATGGAGTTGTTTTCATGGTATGGGCTAAACCATTATTACAAGTAGAGAATGTGGAATTTCCAACACAGATTATGAAGTTGCTTGAGGAGTTTTCAGATGTGTTTCTAGAAGAGTTACCTAAGGGTTTACCACCTATTCGAGGGATTGAGCATCAAATTTACTTGGTGCCGAGAGCTTCACTTCCTAAGTGACCAGCTTATAGGTGTAATCTAGAGGAGGCAATAGAGATTCAAAGGCAACTTGGTGAGCTCTTTTAGAAGGGTTACGTGCGAGAGTCACTTAGTCCATGTTTCATGCCTACCTTGCTTGTGCTGAAGAAGGATGGAACCATATGGATGGGTGTGGACAGTTGTGCAATCAACAAGATAACAATTAAGTATTGATGTCTTATACCTAGACTTGATGATTTGCTTGATGAGTTACATGGTGCTGTGTTGTTTTCTAAGATTGATTTGATGAGTGGTTATCATCAGATTATGATGAAAGAGGAGGATGAGTGGAAAACATCATTTAAAACTATACAAGGGTTGTATGAATGGTTGGTAATGCCATTTCAGCTATCTAACGCACCAGTACATTTATGCGACTTATAAATCATGTTTTGAGGAAGCATATTGAATTGTTTGTTGTCGTGTATTTTTATAATATTTTGGTGTATAGTAGAACTTTTTATGATCATGTGGAGCATCTTATGCTTGTATTTGAAACTTTGCAAGATGCTAAATTATATGGAAAACTAGATAAGTCTCATTTTCTGTCAAGAAAGTGTTGTGTTTCTTAGTTATATCATTTTTAGTAGTGGGACTAAGGTTGATGAAAAAAAGATAAAAGTAATTAAAGATTGGTCGAAACCCTCTAGTATTGCTGATGTGAGGAGCTTCCATGGTTTAGCTTCATTTGATCAGCGATTTGTGAAGAACTTTAGTTCTATAGTTGCACCTTTGACCGAATGTTTGAAAAAGGGAAGTGAGTTTCGGTGGAGCAAAAATACACAAAAGTCTTTTGATTTGATTAAAGAGAAGTGGTGCACTACACTTATTTTAGCACTTCTAGATTTTGCTAAGACGTTTAAGATAGAGTGTGATGCTTTCAAGGTTGGAATTGGGGTTGTGTTATTGCAAGAAATGAGGACTATTGCATACTTTAGTGAAAAGTTTAATGGTGCTCGATTAAACTATTCAACTTCTAACAAGGAGTTCTATGCCTTAATTTGAGCTCTACAGGTATGACAACACTACTTATTACTAGAGGAGTTTGTTGTGTATACTGATCATGAATCTTTAAAGTATATTAAGGGTCAAAGCAAGCTAAACCAAAGACATGCTAAGTGGGTAGAGTTTATGAAGTCATTTCCATATGTCATCAAGTATAAGAAGGGGCAAGTTAATGTAGTTGTTGATGCTTTTTCTAGAAGGTATGCACTTATTTCTATGTTAAATGCAAGGTTAATAGGTTTTGAACAAGTGAAGGATCAGTATGCTAATGATTCTTACTTTGCTAATGTGATTGTCGAATGTGCTAAGAGAGTTTGTGATGGGTTTTTTATGCATGAAAGTTACTTGTTTAAGATAGGCAAAATATGTATTCCTTTACGTTCTTTACGAGAGTTGCTTATATGAGAGGCTCATGTTGGTGGTCATAGTGGTCATTTCAGTGAAAAAAAGATGATGCGAACCCTAGCAGAATTTAAAGGAATTCATGAACCCAAGATCTATCTAATTCAAGTTTGCTGAAAATAAGATGAGCTTATCATAATGGAAGACCTGCTCAATAGGCAACAAGACTATAAACTAACTCAATCACAACGCCTACACCTGAAGACGAGCAAAATGAGTATAAATTCTTAACAAAGATTAGTCAATTCTTTAAAGAGTTGAAAGTTCAATCAAGAACCTAGATTGACAACCAAAGGTCGGCAAAAATCATAATATTATTAAGCAAAAAAGTGTGCTGAAAATTATTCTCAAGAGTATTTATACCACAAGCCAAAAACCCTAGTTTCCCTAATGGGTCACATGTAAACCCAATTTAAATAATAATCAACCCAAGTTAAAATTAGCCCAAACTAAATAAAATAAACAAGTCTGAAACCAAATAAGTGTTTCCTCATAAAATAAAAAAGTTTAATAGTCCAACTAATTTAATAAGACAAGTTCGGTTATTTCCACATTCTATCTGGCAGTAGCAAAACCTAACTTCAAACGGATGGTTCTCTCTTGTCTTAAAAAATAGAAGGTGTTCCATATACCGTTGGAAAGGTATGGAAGTCTAGTTTCCAGACCAACTAGAATCACCTCAAAATTCGACTTACAGCTCCAGTTATGATAAAAAAAGTAACAAAAGGTCAAACTATCTGAATCTAGTCTTCTTCTCCCAATCCTTGTGTAATTGTCTTGGTTCCACCAACAAGCCCCTCTTGAACATGAATAAGATTAATCATGGCTTGCTCCTTATTATTTAATATCCTCTTGAATTCAACCTTAACTCGCGTATCTTGAAGAAGTCCATTGAAAGCCTCTTTAAACCTCTTTGCTCTAAGCCTTGAACTGGACCAACCGGAACCTTCAATGGATCCTTTGGTGCTTAGATCGCATCAAAAGACTCATGAGCTACTGAAATAACATTTCTTTTGGCCTAGCATGTTGAAGGATGTTTACAAGGTGATTACGAGATATGTTATGTGCAAGAAGGCTAAGGGCAAGGAGAATGCATATGGGCTTTATATGCCATTACCTATTCCGAAGCAGCCATGGATGGATATTAGTATGGAATTTGTACTTGGGCTGCCTAGATCACAGCATGGAAACTGATATGGTTGTGGTTGATCAATTCTTCAAAATATCACATTTTATAGCTTGCCAAGATTGACGATGTTGTAAACATTGTTGATTTGTTCTTTAGGAAAGTTCTACATTTATATGGAGTCCCTAAAAGTATTGTATCTGATCGTGATGCAAAATTTCTAAGCCATTTTTGGAAGACTTTTTGGAGAAAGCTTGGAACGAAACTGCTATTCGATACGGAATGTCATTTACAAATTGTTGGACAAACAAAAGTAGTGAACCAAACTCTTTCTCCTTTTTTGCGAGATGTTATGAGCAAAAATTTGAAAAGTTGGGACACTTGTTTGCCTATTATAAAAGGCAGAAATGATAATAAAAAAAAACTCCATGAATAGGTTCAATCTCATATTGAGGAGAAGACGACAAAGTATGCCAAGCATGCTAATAAAGGGCGGAAAATGGTCAGTTTTGAGTCGGGAGATCTTGTTTGGATTCATCTTAGCAAAGGCAGATTTTCAAGCAAGCAAAATTCCAAATTGATGACGAACGGGTGAATGATAATGCTTATAAGGTTGACCTTCCTGGTGAGTACAATGTTTCAGCTACTTTTAAAGTAAAAGACTTGTCACCTTCCTTGAAAGATGTTGATGATTCTGATTTGAGGACAAATCACTTTTAACCCGAGGGTGATGATATGCATCATGATTCTAACATAGAAGGGGCTAATTCTAATGTGTATGGGCATTTAGATGGTCCAATGACGAGAGCTCGAGCAAAACAACTACAAAATGCCTTAACATGTCAGATTAACGCGACTGAAGCTTCAATAAGTTTGAAGGTTTGCGAACTGAATGGAAATGGTGCAAATATGTTTGTTTGTCTACAAATAAGGCTTGAGTCATGAGTTGGGAGTTTTGATGAGTTTGGGTTTGTTATTAGCCCATGGACCAATTTTGGCCCGAATTTGCTCTTGTTTAATACATGGGAAAATAAAGCCTATTCTACATAGTTTTCAAGTTCAGAATGTCATCTTTCCAAATTGATCAACCATGCATACATGGGAGTTTTGCACAAAAAGTTTTGGTTGTTTTAGTTTTGTGTGTATTTGTGTCTTCTATAAGTCAAAAACGTATGTTATTTATTATTTGTCTAGTTTTCTGAACAAAGTCATTTATTTGGGTCTCCAATATGTTATTTTGGTATTTCCTAGACTTGAAGGGTTGTTCCAAGTATATAATGATGTTTCAGACCATGTTTTGGGACTTTTGGCAATAATATTAAACTTTTCAACTTCTCATACAAAGAGTTTTCTTCCTTGTTCTTTCATTTCTAGAATTGGTTGAAGAACAAATCAAACTTATCACTCATAATCACAAAGAGTGTGGTGTCTTATCCTGATTGGAATTTCTTTATGACATCTCCGACTTATCAAAGAGTTTCATTCAGACTTTATCCGTCATTTCTATTATAAATTATGTAATTTTCAGCCTAAACACCATAAGAAAAACCATAACCAAACCTACCTTCCTTCATTTTCACATTAGATTGTTAGTTTGTTTGGGTTAGGAAGCTAAGGCATATCATCTAACTCATCAAGTTGAAAGACATCGTCTCTCACAGTTATGCCATCGTTACCATCCTAAATAACTTGGACACGGTCCTTGGGTTTGGTTTTCACTACAAATAACCAATCAACCCTAGAATGATCATTATTAAAGGAAGGAGTGCATGTTTAATAAACTTGTTCGCATTGTTTGGCAAAAATAAAGACATCGTTAACATTTCGAAGTCTAGCCTTTGTATTAATTTCGACCAAACCATGTTGGGGATTGTAACGCCCCATACTTTCATATGCATTTATAATTATTTTCCTACGATTTGGTATGTAAAAATACGAGTGATTTGTTTTTTTACAATTCTCAAATAAAAGTCTACCGAAATTTTGGGAGGTCCCAAGTTATCGACATATACCCTGTTTACACTTCAATATCTCACATCTCTTAACTCAATAACGACCCAATCGTTCTGGGTCTCAATCCCACAAACATCATCATCGTAACAACCATAATATTTATAATATACATTGAACAACAAATATTATTATAAAGGAATAAATGAGATAAACATGCATAAATGAAACATGATTATATGAATTTCAGAGTTAAATTCATATATTCAAGTTTAAACATCAATGATATAGATTAAGTTAAATAAATGTTTTAATATTTCAAAATACAAGGATATACTCCCTAGAACTACATAACAAAAAGTGAACAAAAGTTAGGATCTAATCCTGTCGTGCATGCGATGGTCCTGAAACAAAATACAAATTATTGAAACATGAATATCACAATAAGTATAGTAACACAAATATCCAACAATTTAAAAAGGTAAACATGTATTCATATTCTATTCACTTCTTCATTTTTGTTTTCATTGGAACTCTTTCTCATTTAACTACTAAAATCGTTTCATCTTCCATTTTCAACTTCCATTCAAGATTCCATAAGATCAACCACAACTATTTCTGCCTAACTCATTGTCAATACCAATTTCACTAGTATTATCATCACCTCGTAGGCATTAATGCTTAGCGATCCCCTTACCCTAGACCCTAACATAAACTAAATATATGCTAGTCTATGCCCCATAGGCATCGATGCATGGTGATCCCCTTACCTGGGATCCTAACATACACTAAATGTATGTTAGTCCATGCATGGTGATCCCTTTACTCGGGATCCTAATATACACTAAATGTATTCTAGTCCATGCCCCGTAGGCATCGATGTATGGTGATCCCTTTACCCGGGATCCTAAAATACACTAAATATATGCTAGTCCATGCATGATAATCCCCTTACCCGGGATCCTAACATACACTAAATGTATGTCTGTCCATGGCCTATAGGCATCGATGTATGGTGATCTTCATTATAACATACACTAAATGTATGTTAGCCCATGCCCCATAGGCATCAATGCATGGTGATTCCCTTGCCCAGAATTCTAGCATACACTAAAGGAATGCTAGTCCATGCCAATTTCACCCATTAATTGTCATTCTTTGTCCAACCATAGTTATCATTATAAATTTTCATTTTGAACATGGCTTGTTTCTTTTCAAAGCTAAGATATAATATCACATGTTCCCTGAAGGGAAAGGACCTAAATTTTCACACTTTAACGCGTCTAAATAGTCTCTTTAGCGACTTTCCGAATCTACCAGCAGAGGTCATGTTCTGACCTCTCCTAAGATATTTGACTATATCTGGAGTTCTATCACTCTATTTCAAGTAAGGTTGGTCTCGTTAAAAAGCTAAGACACGGGACTACAAGTCCTATAAAGGGAGGAGAACCCATTTCTACCCCCAAGACATTCTAAATTATTAATCAACAAATCAGACTTACTACCCTATAGGGTCTGTCATGACCTAGTCTTGGTTGGAGACCTATAACTGAAGTTCTAAATTGATTAAGACTAGTTTCCTTAGTTAGTCAACATCTAAAACTACAATTACTATGAAGGAACCTGATCCTAATTCCCTCATCCTCCTACTCGAATTCTCTCCACAAGTCAAGAGACGAATCTATCTAGATTCATCAACCTTTCCATTTACACACAACATCCACAATTCAACCTTTTCTCTTTATCTCAACCCCTAGCCATATCACATACCATATAAAAATGTCAAAAATATCTTTTTAATAGCTAATTTATCCTAACTAATTGATCTATACCGTTATACACAAGGTACTCTTATTTATTCCAATAATATCATCACAAGTTTGATACATATCAATGTACGTAAGACACTCGTATCCATTCCAATTATATCATAACTAGTTGATACACATCAATGTATGCAAGGTACTCATATTCATTCCAATATTTATCGAAGCAATGAAACAATAATTTCTGAAAGTTATCAATAAGTTTACATAAATTAAAAAGACAAGGTACAGTGCACTTACCTGTTTCCTCAACCGATTGAGCCCCTTCAACTCCTAACAACCCTGCTCCAGGCATCTCTTCCGTTTGAGAATCAAGAGATACAGTTAGTACCCTCTTCTAATTTTATCACAATGTGTGTTCTCATATTATTGCAATCTTATTCACATGAATTCATCACCATGTTTTAATTTCATTTTTCGATTATTTCCTTCAACTACCTCATTACGCTTTCTAGAATAGGTTTCATTCAAGAACACTGTTTACCATTTAATTTGTAAGTAAAGTTATAGAATTCGGTTTTAAGTGTGGTTTGGCTCATTGGAAAGGTAAAACACAGTTCTACAACTCTAGTAAAGGATCGGAAGACCAATTCTGCCCTTAACATCCCACAATTATCTGTTATAGAACTAAACAAAATCTGTCAAGTACAAGACAGTTCGACATCTTTCATTTTCAGTCCATATCTGGAGTTCTATAACTCCAAATTACACGAGGTCAATTTTTTTTTAAAGATAACATCCATACCTACAACATTTGTGAAGAACCCAATCTAGAATGTTATCATTTTGATTCCCTAACCACAGCAGAAATATGGGTGATAAAACTATTAAGTCCTAGTACATAGATTGGGACAACCAATATCTTCCTTTTCCTACTATCAATAATATAGCCGAACATGCCTAAGGAAAGACACTAAGGATTTTCTTCAATTTAAATCATAATTAGCATGCTTTTGATAGTTAAACACAAATCAAGCCACCACACTTTCCATTCATTTCATTTCTGCTAACCTAATTTAAACAAATGTTTCATTAAGGTTCACGTTTCTCCCAACTCAATCTGAATGAATACAATCCAACTGTGAAGTTAACCACCATTATGCCATAAAACACATACCAAAAAATCATTGCATTTTAACGGTTAGATCTTCCTAGATCAAGACAAAACCAAAACGAACTTGAAAATTAACAATATATTGTTCTCCGATGAATAACTTCTTATCGGACTCTCTAATCCTGATCTCCACCGTTCATAATGAAGCACTCATCAATATGACCCCCATATCACAAATTGAGCAACGATCCAATGCTGGACAAAGGGAAAACTGCTAGCGACCATGACTGACCTGTAGGCAGATTTTTCTTGAAATGTTGCGAAGGCTATATCTCTCACACCAAACTAGAACGTTTATATCCCAATGATCAGATGTTAGAGGATGGTGAGAACCATAATATATCCAAAACCTAAACGAATCCAACAATGTAATTCAAAGATATGGTTATTTGAATGTTTGCTCTCAAGGTACTCTCTCTCTCTCTCTTTTTCCTTTCATTCGGCCCTCCTAGTTAATTTTTGCATAATTTTGCTATTTATATAGCAAATATATCTATATTTACTAAAACACTCTTATATCAAGTTTGAGTATCTTTTCGTTCAACCAAATGCCTTTTCTCGGTCCGCTTTTAAAATACTAAACAAAAAAAATATCTCTCTATAAAATTTCTTTTCTAATAATTCAATACTATTCCATTTTATTTTATTTTAACTAGCTCATCTCATTCTCAGTTCTGAATTATCAATAATTTTATTAATATCATAAAATTTGATCAAGAGTTTACAATTTACCACCATTTCTATTTTACTTCTTATTATTCAATTCATCATAGTGAAGTCTTTTATTGGGGTTTTATAGAGTTCCCACCGAGTCATCTGCATATCTAAATTATAAATTTTTGGGGTTTCACACTAGGGGTCATTTTATCATTTGTACATAAACCCTAACCTTCTATTATTTGAACATTGACCCCTCTTGGTCTTACGTATTTATTGACACGATCAAAAGATTGATGTCTTATCCCAAGTGTAGGAGTGTCGAAATAATAAATAACCCGGCAAGACCGGGGTCGAACCATAGAGAGGTGAACTATATAAAATTATAAACAACAAATGAAAAGGAGTTGAAGAAAACTTTTGAGATGTGATATTGATGTAAGTAAACAAGGATAAAACAATTGTCAATGTTAGAGGATCCACTAATGGTATTTCAAATAAATATAGTATAAACTCTTTTTATTAGTCAACTGGAAACCACTCACAAAGAAGATTCAAATCGAATTATAAATTATTAACATGATTATATTAATTATCTTATTTGAGTAATGTCAATACTTGTAAATATAGTCAGATACTCATGGTGATAACTTATGTTAACAACAAATCAAGTTCCTTTCATAGCACAAGTGTCAGTTATACCATATAGTAGGCTATCAAAGTGCCAAGTATTTGTTGTACCAAGGGTTGTACAACATAAATCTAGATTAACCATTTAACAAGCAAGGTATTAAGAGTGAGTAAGATAACAAATACAAAACATGTTAGTATCAAACATTAAAGTCCATGTTGAGTTTATATTATATTTATTCTTACACCATTAGTGTACCCTTTTTACCTTGACAAAATTAACTTAGCTAAACATCATGAAGAAGAAAAACATAAAAAAATAATATAAGAACATAAACATGATATAAGTTAACTAAGTATAATAAAGGAAATGAAAAGCATAAACAATAGATTAATATAACATAAAATAAAACTTGAACATTACAAAATACAAAGAGAGAGAGAGTGATCTTGATCTGAACACTAAGATGTCTAAATGTATGGAAAATGCCTCCTTTTATAGGCTACAATTAAGAACTATTGATTTGATGACTAATTATTGAGTGGGTAGCCACCTTTTGACTTGGTAACAACCATTATCTTCTTGTCTGAACATTTCTAATGTCATAATTTGAATAGTTAGTCCCTATGAAAGTTCTAGGCATTTGTCTCATCTTTCCAACAAAACAAGAATGAGCTCATTTAGACTTCTAGAACTCGAGATATGGGCTTAACACTGAACAGTGTCTGGCTGCAAGACAGATTCCGACTTCTCTTTTGTTGCTACAATTTGAACTTGAAAACGGCCCTTTTGAATCTTGGACTCTTCATAAAAAGTTCATGAAAGTTTTCATCTATATAAACCAGATCTAAATCCATGTTCTACAACTCCAGTTATAATCCAATAACCGAATGATGTTCTAGTTTGAATTGAACTAACATCTCTTCTTTAAGCTTAGCCCTCTATTTGTCTTTTTACTTTCAATAATTAAACACATCAATGAATCCTTTAAATTGTGAGATATGCTTGTATTCAAATTGAACATTTACCATAAATTAAAGATATCTTATGTTATCAAACTTGTTATTATAAAACATGCTCAAGTTAGGGAATTTAATGATACTTTAATTGCAATATGATGATATAAAACCTTAATGAAAATGCACTTTTAAATACTAATCATACCCCCCCAACCAGCTTATTACTAGTCTATAGTAGTCAAAGCGTTAAAACAATTTGCGACATTCAAAAGCAAGGCATTCATCATTCAACTTCCATTAATCTATCCAAATAAATAAACTCTAATTAAATTTATATATCTACTTCATACTTCTTAAATAAGATATTAATAAACTTTTATTTTGTGCTAAATATATCAACACATAGTTATGGAGCTTTGCTTGGATGAAAACACAATTTTGTTCTAAACATAGTTATGGGGTTTTGCTTGGATGAAAACACAATTTTGTTCTAATATTTTTCTAAGGTTAACTTCCTTGGGTTGGGATTATTATCCTTTTCTTTTCTTTTGTTTTTTTAATATATATACATATAACTTAAAACACAATGCATCTTTAACCCATGTAACGAGCTTTAGGCTAATGACTCCCAAACCAGTTGGTCTTAGGGCATCAGGTGTTGAGACACCCCTATGAGCTTAGTAACTGAGGTTGCAGATACTGATACGTAGATAGTGCAATGTTTGATTCCCTTAAGCTTTTCTCCTTAACCCATGTAACAAGCACTAGGTCAATAGCTCCCAAGTTAGTTGACTTTAGGGTATTAGGTGTTAAAACACCCCTTCGGGCTTAATTGCTTAGGTTAGGGAGGCTATGAAACCAAACTTATCTACGTTTTTATTATCATCAATATTATCAATTTTATTTTTTTTGCAAATTATATACTATCCATTTCCCTTAGTTGTTACCTTTAACAAAAGGACATAAATAATGTAATAATCTAATGTGCAACCCACAATCATATGTTAAAGTGTATGTGTGAAAATAAAGGTTTAAGAATACTTGTTAAATGAATATATGAGCATAATCAAGTGATAACAATGCGAGAGTTTGTAAACCTGAATATTTCAAGAAGTGTTATGATAGACCTTGATAAGAATATTTACTAAGATGCGTCTCAAAAGTCAATAAAATTACTCCTTACTCTGCCATCTTAACAATAACAGTTTTGTCAAATGATTTTAATAACAACAAAAAGTTAGTTTTTTTTTTAACTTACGACTACACCCCTCCCTCCAACCAAAATGAAACATTGTCCTCAATATTCTAAGATGGAAAGGTAAAGTATAGAAGACATCACCTGAAGCAGCGACTATTGACAAACTTGAAACACTCTGAAGAAATAACAAAACAGAAAATATTATGCTATTAATAAAACCAAAATACTCAAGTTCTTACAAACTAAGACTCAAATCCAATCTAAGCTTTTTACAGCTTTCCCTGTTTGATCACTGTATTCGACTTATAAAGGAATCAATTACAGGGATGAAAGATTGTAGTTGATTAAGCAGTTGTTCAGCAGTAGCAGCAGAGATTATGATTTGTCGTGCCAAAGATGTTAGAAAATTCTGTTCCACGGCATGATCAACAAAAGACAACAAATTATCATAAAAACCATTAACATTGAGCAAACCTATAGGTTTTTGGTGAATGTTTAGTTGAGCCCAAGAGAAAATATGAAATATATCTTCTAATGTGCCCAAACCATTTGGTAAGACAATAAAGGCATCAGCATGATCAAACATTGCATTCATTCATTTAGACATTATGGAGACCTATAGTTCCTCTCCAACTGTTTTTCCGATGATAT